>Ga0208320_1000071_pt1 | contig 13224 bp, 25 predicted proteins | sample EasRivMeERMZT299_FD_187531 | JGI IMG/M metagenome (GOLD analysis project Ga0208320, IMG submission 187531) | Soil microbial communities from meander-bound floodplain in the East River, Colorado, USA - East River MetaG ERMZT299 (SPAdes) (version 2) | ecosystem: Environmental > Terrestrial > Soil...
TCAACGACGGCAACCAGCCTCGAAACGTGGTGAACGTGTCCGGGCCTGGCTTGCTTATCTACTGCGCGAACGCCGGACACACTCTGTCTCATTCAACCCTTGCCGCATTGTCCGGCACGCGCAAAAAGCGTTACGAAGCGACCGGCATCTATCGCATCGACTACCGGATACCGTTCGCACCTCCGCAGATTAATGAACCGCTCCGGACTCGTTGTTTGCTGCCTGTCCATCTCTACCCGCAAGACCCGATCTTGACCATCCAGACCGGCGCGGCCGCGGACCTCGACGGGACAGACACGGACCCGGTTACGAGCGTTCACACGGACATTATTTTGAAGCGGCGCGAAATGCCAAAGGCAGTCACTGATCAGATTCTCAGCACGGGCGGTTTCCTGAACGGTGACTTGATCGAGAAGCAACAGACTTTGGCCGGCTCGCTCACGGACGTGGAGCAACGCATCGAAGTGCCTACGCCTGGCGAATATACCGGCCTGGCCGTGTACCACATTAAAGGCGGGACCAAAGGCACGATCGACGAGATATCAGCCAACACTTCGGCCGGCTCGGAAACACGCTGGCGCCTGGAAGCGGGCGGAGTGGTGTTCCAAGATTGGCGCCAGAAGCACTTGAAGACGATCAACGATATGTCTCGACCGCTGACCGCGGCCTATGTGCTCGAAGACGTCGCAGCCAACACAAATATCATTTCGGCCAATTTCGCCGGCGCCCGGGGAACCGGCTCCGGTGTTGAATCGCCGTCGTGTGTGTTCTTGGATTTTCTCACTGACGAGATTCACGACGCCAGCGAACTCGGCTCATGTTTGGACGCCAATATCCCGGCCAACTCCGGCCTTAAGCTGGAATGGATCGGCAACGTCACAACGCCGGCCGCGTCAACGATCGCAAGCTCGATCAATCTCGTTGGACACCGGTTCTTCGGCGATTTGAGCGCCTACAAGGCGATCAAGTTTTAACCCATGAACCTGGCCGGCGTTTGCATTTTGTGGGCGCCGGCCAGGCGTAGCGCGTGCTTACCTTCGAACCAACTTTCGCCGTTGCATGGGTCCTAGCTCTGCCGGCGATCGCCACGGCCGTGGCGGCAGCCGCCGGCGTGGCCGGACTCGGCTACCAAATCGCTGCGACTGAGGGCGCGAAGTCGGACGCAAAGAGCGAAGCAAAAAAGCGAGAGAAGCAACAAGCCAGGCTCGCGGCCGCAGAACAGAAGCGCAACAGCAACGCGCAGAACTCGACGGGCGGTTTAACCTGGCAACAAGTATTTGAAGGCTGGCGCGATCAGATTTTCAAAGCCGGCCAGCCTGCCGGCCAGGCGCCGGCCGCGGCCGCGCCGGCGATGGATCTCACTCTGCCTCTCGTTCTGATCGTTGCTGTGGTGGCCTTTGTCCTTTTGTCGAAATGAAAAACAAACTTTGGCTTTACCTGGCTGCCGGTGTCGTACTCTTCATGTGGCTGTCTCGTAGCAACGGCGGCCAGGCGCAACCCTCTGCCAACGGCTCGGCGCCGGCGCCTACGGGACCATTCGGCGGAATTTTCGGCAACTTCGGAAGCCGGTTTAGTGAGCAACCCTCGATCATCGTCGGACCTCCGCCACCACCGGCGCAACAAATCGGCCGGCGCCAGGACTTAACGCCGGCGCAAAAGATTGCGATCGCGCGCAACAATCCACCTCCGGCGCCGAAGTCACCTAGCCGAACGTCGGCCGGATCCGCAAAGGGCTGGAACAAATTTTAATCTTATGAGTAGCAAAACAATCCTCTGGGTTTTCGCTGGCCTGATCGTGTTCTCGTTTCTGTCCAAGCGGAAGAATCCCTATGAATAACAAAAACCTGATCGTTATCCTGGCTGTTGGCGCGATCGTGTTTCTGCTCATGCGGAAACCGCAGCCCGCCTCTGCTGGCGGTTTAACCAGTCCGGAAGGCTCTTTCCTCGATCGGCTTTTGCCGTGGTATCAGTCCCAACGCGGCACGACCCAAAACGCGCAACCAAACATTTTGGTGTCCGGCGTTTCCCGGCAAGACAACCTCGGGCAATACATCGCCACCGGTGGCAAAGCTCTGTCGGACCTTGTCCGCGCCGTGGGGAGTGTCTGGCCGCGGACACAGTCCAATAACGCCGCAGTGAAGGGCAACACCTCCGCGCCGTCGATCGTCCCTCTGACCTCGAATGCCGGCAGCTATTACGACTGGAACGCCTTTGACAGCTTTTTGACCGGGCCACAAGGGCCACTGACCGGGCCGATCGATCGGCCGAACTACGTGATCGATTGGAATAGGCAATGAGAAAAGTAGGCGATAGCGGTCACCTCTCGTTGAAAGAGCGCCGGGCCTGGCAAGGGCCATACGACGCCAAGCGCAACGCCGCGGAATTCGGCTCCGGCCAGATATCGCACTTTGTCGAAGCCGATTTCGTAAACACCTCCAGCCCGCGGGCCGGCGCGGACCTTCTCAAAATCAATGTGCCGATCGAACTCACGCGGCGCCTAATTTATTTCCACGCTGAAACGCGCACGAGCGTGCAACCTCCGGTTAATCACTACGTCCGCGGCTATATCAGTCTGAAGCGCTCCGGCCGGGAAGTCGGGCAACTGCCGGCCAGTGTCGCGCGCGATATTCCGGACACAGACGGAACCGGCGAATTGCTCGTTGACTCGACCGCGCGAATTGTCGGCCAGGGGCCAAATGCTCTTAGCGTGCAATTGCCGCGGAGTTTTGAGAACGACCGTTTAACGATCGGGCCTTTCGAGATCGACGGCGATTTTGACGAAATCACCTACAACATAAGCCAGGTGAAAGCGCGATCGGGCACGGTGTCCGGTGTGCGCGTCTACATGGCCTGTCTCAGCTTAAAAAAAAACGTAGGGGAAAGCTGAATGTTGAAAACCCTCCGCCAGAACCAAAACCGCCGATCGTGCAACCGCCACAGTTGCCGCGAATTTTCCTCGGCTTGCTCGTTGAAGGTGTCGGCGAACTCAACGACGACATTTCACAGAACGCATCAAGCAACGCCGATTACACCTACTATTTCGGACTCGATCGGGACATGTACCCGGCCGTCCGGAGCACCTGGGGCGCCAGCGTCAATAACTACCGCTACAATGAGGCATTTTGGGAAGTCTACCATTTTTACATTTACGCATTGGGCTATTCCCCTGGCTTGGCCGCGGCCGCGGCTTATGCCGCTGTCGGACACCTCTGGCTTACTCCGCCACTTGGCTAGAACTTTCCCGGCATGATCACACCGAAATATTGCTATTTGAGATTGCGTTGCATCGCCGATCAGGCGGTCACGGTTAAAGCACGCGTGAACCTCCGGAGACAAGACGGCACAAATCACGTTGCACATCTCACCGGCTCAACCGTGGCCGCGGATAGCGAACAAGTGACCGATGACACGGTCCAGCTCGGCGCCGGCTTTATCACCGACGCGACGATCTACCACGATCAGGACAGTTCCTACATTCGGCCGGGACAGATTTACGCTGTGCTTGATCTCGTTGTGGTCGCAAGTGATAGCACAATTCTGGGCTTTCACGTGATTTGCGGTGGACACTTGGGCGGTGGAAAATTCATCTCGCGCGGCTTTTACGAACCTCCGCAAGCGCACACGCGAATTATTCGGCCGTCCAATCCCGCGGCCGGCGCCAACCTGCAATATACTTTGCCGGATGCTTTGATGCTGGAAGAACTCCAGACCATGCGCTTTCGAATGGTCACTGACGCTAATGTCGCCAATCGTCGGGCCGTTGTGGCCGGCCGGGATGGCACGGGCGATATCTGGGCAACGCTGGCCGTTACGACGCAAGCCGCAAGCCTGACAAGGGATTACTACTGGACGGCCAACACCGCGGGAACGGGGGCGCTCTCTGGCGAAATTTTCAATTCCTGGATTACTGGCCTGCCAGTACCAAACTCCGGCCGGCTCGACGTGCGTTTTGATTCGATTCAAGCGACGGACCAAATTTCCAGCGCAGCCTTCACCGGCCGGTGGCGATGGATCATGGACACTCTCAGCTAAGTGAAAGCCCTAAAAACATTCTGGCGTGAGCACTGGCCGATCGCGGTTCTGTTGCTCTTGCTTTTGTTGGTCCTGCCACCAGTGATCGCGACGATCGGCGCCGTTTACAATGTGCTGGCTGGCTGGCTGCAAAGGACTCTGACCTGGCTGAAGCTTCCCGTGGACGTGGCCGGCAAAGTTTTTGACTTCGTCGGCGAATACGTAGGCAAGCCGATCGCCGCGATTAACACGGCTTTGGAAGCGCAACCGATTCTCAAAGTGGCCGTTGCTGTGGCGCTTTTCGTGCTTAACCCCGTCGTGGGCGTTTTCGTCGGACTGTGGTATCTGAAAGAATATCTGGCGCCGGCTTTTGAGTGGGGATTTGGCCGCGCCGATGGCCTGACGCCGCCACAACCGCAGCCAGGCGTCAACGTGCTACCCGATCGAGAAACAACCTTTGAGGATTATTTCGCATGAAACTTAAGAACGGACAGACAGCCGAGAAAAACATTTTTGTAACGGACGGTCACAACGTTGGCTTGCTCGTTGCCATGGGCACAACCGATGAAATCGATATCGGCCAGGTGTTTGTCATTGGTCCGGCCGGTGGCGATCTGCCTTCCAAGCTCGAAGTGTTTGACGAGTGGGGCGATTCACGAATCCGGATCGGCTACCGGTTTTGCGCCATTCCCCTGGCTGAACTGTCGCCCATGGTTCAAGTGGAAGCCGCGGCCGCGCGGACGGCGCCACAGCCGGCGCCAGTCCCGGAACCGGACCCGGCGCTTACCGACTAAGTGAACGTCACGATCGGCAGTGAAGCTTTGCTTTTGGCCGCGCTCAATGCTTGCGTTGGTATCGTCGGATGGTACCTACGCCGGCTCATTACGACGGTGGACAAACTCAACACGCGCGTGACGTGCCTCGAAGCCGCTTTGAAAGGGGACACGGACTTCCGCGAAAAGCTCCATTCCGCGGCCTGAACCGTTTTTTATGCCGAACCAAAGCACACAGTTGAGCGTAGGCGCGCCTTTGCGACCGGCGCGGGCCAAGATAGTGGTGGTTTTGCTCTTAGGGGCTTTCCTGTCGCTTATGGCGCTTGTCACTGCGTCTTGCGCCACTGGAGAGGGCAACCCGTTCGTTACGATCGACCCTGCCACCGGCCAGGCTGTACCCGGGCCGGCTGCGCGCATTCTTCCCGCCGTGGGCGCAACCGTTGGAGGTCCGGCCGGCGAGCTGGCTGGCGCGGCTATCCTCGGCGCCTTAAACGCCTTTACCCTTTGGCAGAATCGGAAGCTACAACGCCAGTTGAATGAACACATCGACGAAAAGCCTTCTAAGTCCGGCGCTCGTTGACTGGCTGAACCGCGTCTACATCCCTAGCCGCGGCTCCGCGTCGATAACGCCACCTCCGGCCGGTAGTCCACTGGCCAGGCAATACGACTTGATCCACGGATCGATCGCCGCGAAGGAAGCCGGCCGGCTGAAACAGTTTCTCAACCAAAACCGGGCAACGATCTTCGAAGTGGCGCCAAAAAACCGCGCGTTTGCTCTGTACGGCACAAAGGCGCCGTTTCTCCGGATATCCTGGCCAGGCTCCGGCGATGCGATCGTAGGCACCTCCAACCCGTTTCTGTCGGCCGATTTGAAGAAAACCCTGGCCGGGAAACAGCCGGCCGGCCTTTTCGTCATTCCGCAAAAGCCAGGCAAAGAGAAACGCCGGCAACCAACGTCGAAAACGGCGCCACTGCAGGCGTTACCTCCGATCAACCTGGCCGGCACGTCATTTTTGACGCCTCCGGCCGAGGGACAAGGGCAGGGGGGCGGCGGCTTGTCTCTTGTGGTTTTGGCGATCGCTGCTCTGGCCGTTTGGTTTTTCCTCCGCAAATAGCACGCCACGGCCGGCGCCATTTCCGGCGTGTGGATCCGGAAACGTCATTTTTGGCGTTTCGAGCTGAGCAACGGCCGCAACCAAAGCCGCGCGTTCTAACGCCGGCAACCTCGCCAGGCGCGCAACCCATCGGCGCAACTTCTTTTTTATCCGCTGCCGTTCGCGATGGTCCCGGCCTAAAAAGCGATAGTCGTGAAGCCTGGCCGGCTCCCGAAAATTCAGCCAAAGCGTTTCGGTTACCCGTTTGCCGCGGCTATTGACTGTCGGGATATCCACCGTCCGCCAGTCGGCAAGCTCGCGATCGTAAAGCTTCGATCGATAGCCGGACAAAATCACCATGCAAGGCAGGCTCTTCAAAACAGCCAAAAGCCGCGCGTGTTGCTCGATCGCCATCATTTCGAAACGGTAGTAACGCCGCGGACACGATCGCGCCTCTTTCAAGTAAGGCGGGTCACAGTAGACAAGCTCTCCGCCGGTCCATTCATACGAGGACAAAAAGCCGATCGCGCATTCAGAACGGAATGCGGTGGACGTCGGCGCCTGGCGGTCCGCCACGCCGTTTTTGTCGTCCCTCGAGAGATTTGCCTTTGCTCGAGTAATTGCCTCTGGATCGATATCGATCGCGACGTTCACCAAAGCCGGCCGTTTGTTTTTCGTGATGATCGCAGTGCCGCAAAACGCTTCGATAAAAACGGTGTGGGGCGGCATCTCGCTGATAATGCGTTGCCAGACACCCTCGCCACCTTTTGAACCGGGATAACGTCTCACGCCGGCAGTAACGCCATTTTTGGCGCCAGGCGCAAGCAAAACCGGGACAGGCGCCGGCAACCGCATCGCCCATCGAAAATCCCTTTCCATTGCTTCCCGGCCTGGCTGTCGGCTCCGTGGCGAGATATTCCACGCCTGGCCGGCCGCGTCCACCTCCATGAACGTAAGGCGCCGCTCCGATCGCGTGATCACTGTCCGATTTCCATTCTCACGGGCCGGACAAAACACCGTCCAAAGCAGTGTTACAGGCTTCAAAAAACCTCTCGGAATTGCGCTTTGGAGTCTCTAGGGCCTGAAAGCCTTTGTACAAATCAATCTATCAACAGATAAAGGGATAAATCTATAAAGGCAGCAGGTGCTATAGCACCTGCTGCAGCAGAATTGCCCACCTCTTGGAATAAAAGGAAAAGGGGAATAATAAGACGGAGACAAAAGGATTGCTTGTGAGCATGGCTTTGGGCATAATCATGGGCGTGACGCAAAATGCACAGCATCGGTCGCCCAAAAACACGCAAGCGGGCGTTAAAAAAAACGCTGTGCCCCTTCAGCGTCTCAAAAAACGCATGAGCCCGAACCTGACCCCATCGCAGCAAAAAATTGTTACGAAAGCCTTCGCGATCATCGGAATGGTTGGCGGGCGCCGGAACACCGAAGCGCAGACCGCGCAGCGTAAAAAAAGCATCTGGAAGGCACGTGCCGCGCGCCGTCAAGAGATGCAAAAAACTGCATAAAAACCCCTCCAAAAAACTGCAAGCATATGCCCAAAACTCTCCAACAACAGTCGCCGATCCAACTGGCGGCTAATTACATCCTTCCCGGCTTGGAACTGGAACCCTTCGTCGATGAGGAAAAAATCTCTTACCTCGCCTACTGGACCAAGGCGGTCCTGGAGGAAGCATTCAAAGACGATCCAAACGGCCGGCAGCGGATTGCCGCAGCGTATCTCGCGGCAACTGACGCGCTCGAACTCGCCAAAGTTTGACTATGGAAACCAAGAGCAAGCCGGAGTCCGATCCGTCTCCAAACACGTCCGCTAACGCGATCGGGTTTTCCACGTCGCTCGGTTTTTATCGCGGAGCGCGAACGCGTGATTTCGAGGATGCGCTGATGCAGGATTTTGAAGGCGTCGAAATTCCGCTGGCAAAACTTGCGCCAATGCTTTTCCAAATTCTTTTGGCTTACGCCGGAGAGAACTCGGCTCAGGGCGATTTCTCGGGCTTTAAGATGGTTCGATTCCAGGAAATTTACGCCGCGAACCATATCCACCTGACTCTTGAGCAAACGGAGATCGTGATAAAGCGGCTCCATGATGTCGGCTTGCTTGAGAAGTTCAAGATCCGCTCTTGGAAGAAATACAATCGGCACATTGCCGATTACGAAAAAGAGCGAGCCGCTCGAATCAAGGGCGGACGGAACAAAGCCAAAAAGCTCGAAGCCGAGATGAAGGCTCAAACTGAAGCCCTCAAAAAGCAAACTGTTGCCGAAGGCTACGGCATCGAGCCCACAAAGCCCAAAGGCAAAAATGCAAATGGGCGGATCGAGTGGGAAGGCACAATGTATTTTCCGAGCGAACTGGAAAAGGTGGTTAAGTCCCTCGAAGCGGAGGTTGAGAAGAAAGCCAAGCAGTGTAAAAAAGCTGAGTCGGATTTGTCCGACGCGCAGCTAAACCCAAAACGCTACGCGGCGGCGGAGCGAGCGCACAATATATGCTTTTCTCAACTCCTCGAAGCCGATAAGCAACTCGCCTCTGCAAAGTCCGCTTTGCTTCGGACGAAGATAGACCCTCCCGCCAGGCGCAAGCCACAACCGGCGCGGCCGGCTCCGGCCAGGCGCGGCGATCCAGATGCCGCGGCAAAGGCTTTCGAAGATTTCAAGCGGACGAAGGAGGAAATCGCGGCCGCTTAAAAAGTTTTGGCCGGCGCGTTGTGCCGCTGTGCGCCGGCCAAATCCAAACTGCCAAGCGGCGGAATCATAAAACCAAACCAAGCAAATGAAAACCGCAAAGTTGTTCCAACTGTTACGCCGCGCCGCGGCCGGCGATCGCTTAATTGATCGACCCTCTGACGTGAAAGACGCGATCGAGAAAAAATTGCGCCAGTCGGAATTTGGCGACATTGGGGCGGAGGGTTTCACCCATCGGCGCCAGGCGAACGACGATCGGCCGATCGTGCATCGGGGATGCCCCAATGACTAGGACAGACGCTTTGCGGCAAGCCGCTGAGCAACTGAAGAAGTCGGAACGCGGCCGGGCTGCTCTCGCGAATATGCAAAGGCTGTTTATCGACGGCGCCAGGGGGCTGGACCCGTGGAACAAGGAAGCTCTTTTCGATCTGTTTTTCGCCATGATGCACAACCCATGGGATTGGCCGGCCGAACTGACCGCGGCCGACTGTCGGCCGGTGGACAACGCTACGGTGCAAAAGTTTCTGAACGCGCCATGAAAATCACGGTCCGTGTCACTCGCCAGGCGCGTTGTCAGTTTGGTTTTTACCTGCTGATCAACGGCTCGCGCTTAAGGTTTTCGACCAAAGCCAAAGCGATCGAAGCGTGCAAAGCTTTTTTGAAAATGCAACGGATACAGATCGTGTCCGTCTCGGAATATTCCCGGCGTAAGTCCGTCCGGCGCCAGGCGCCGGCGCCGGCGGATGTCTCCTTCAAAACCATGCTCCGCTTTTGCTGTGCGGTAGAACGGCTGTCAACGCCTGCTACACAATGTAGCGGGTGCCCGGATTGCGTGTCTACATGCTGAGTCCTGAAACAATCAACACTCTGAGCGACGCTGCGCGTCACGTCGAACTACTGATGCACGGCGATCGCTCAGAGGAAATTATCAAAGATACTTTTGTTGCCGCGTATCAGTCGGGAATGCTGGCTTACGCCTGGCAGAAAAATTTTGCGCTCGCTGTCGTTCAGTCGGCCGGCGATGACTTCGACTTACTCCGGCCGGCCGCGGTTTACGTGATCGCGAAATTCCGAATCCCCATAAAAGTGAGATGAACAAAAAAAAGGTTCTCAAGGCTCAGGAAAATTACGGCGCTCAACTCAAGCAGATGTACGAGCGGGCGCAAAAGTGGCGAGCGGCAAATCCCGGCCTAACGGCCAAAGTGCAATTTAATTTTCCGCCGACTGTCACTTTCGCTTGTCCGATTCGCGTTGCGCTTGAGCAAGGTATCGTGAGCGTCAACGACGCCGGCCTTGACCTGCTCAAAGCTCTTTGGCCGTGGCACGTCAAAGACGAAGCAACGGTTTTAATGTGCCGCGCGGTTTTGGAATTCGACAAGCGGCGGAACTCCGCGGGCAGTCGTTTTTGATTTTCCAAGCAACAGCGCAAAATGCAGCCGCGGCAAAAAACCGTCCTGATAGTCCGTAGTCGCGGCAACTGTTGCTTGGCATTGGCGCCGGTAGTTGTTTGACCTGCGATCAGCAAAGCAGGGGTTTAGGTTCAATCCCTAAAGGATTGAAAACAACGCCGGCGCCTTTTCTTTAATTAATTTTTCCGGAAATTCGACCGATAACCATTTTGCGTGGTTACTCGGGTGAAAATTCCCGCGAAGGGCGGACCTTTGCACGGGCGGATAATATCTGCCCGGCGCAAAACCCTGATTTTCGATTCTCTCTCGCCGCACATTTACCGGCTCCGGAAAAAATCGGACGGGTTTTTCTACCAGTGGCTTGGACCATCGCAAAAAATCCTCGAAACCGATTTTTGCTTGTGAACGATGAACAATTGCCCGCGGCCGGAACTGACGCCGCGAAAACTGACGCCGGAACAACAACGAGCCCTCTTGGTGCAACTGCACCTCTGCCGGACCTCTCAGGAGTGGGGCGCCAGGCTCTTGAGCAACATTTTACCGAGCAACCCAGACGCGGACCCGGCCGTCCGCGAAAAATTCCGCTGGCGGGCGTGGGCAATGGCGCCGGTAAAACACCTGGCTCGGTGCCTGGCGCCGTTAATCCTTCGACTGGCCAGCCCGTTAATCAGCCGGCTTTTGACGAAGAAATGGTTAAAGCGGTGGTCGCCGGCTTAATTGGGGGCGCCAACGACATGGCGGAGGGCATGATGCGATCGTATGCCTTCACGCACTCCAAAAATAATTCTTTTGCGGAGCAAGCCGGCAAAATGGCCAGGATGGGAGACAAAACCGAAAACCTTGTCCGCGTCGGCGCCATGGGCTGCTGGAAAAAATACGGGCTCAATTTTCAGTATGTCGAAGAAACGGCCTTGCTCGGTGGCGTGGCGCTGTGGCTCGGCGGAATTTCCAACCAGTGCAAAAAAATTGCGTATCAATTCGCGCCGGCCGCGCCGGCTCCGGAAACTGCCACCGGTAACGCATGAGCAAAAAGGAATTCGCTATTTTTTGTGTGGCCGTGGCTTTTCTGACCTTTTGCGCCTGTCTGCTGGCCAGTCCCGCATGAATTGGAACCATCGGCCAAAAAAAATCCTGATAACCGGAAAATCCGGCTCGGGAAAATCCAGCCTCTTTCTGTTCTTGCTGCTCGGGTCCTATTTCGGCAAACGCACGGTTAAGTTTATTTTTGACCCGGACCTTGAATTTTCTCGGAAATTAAAAATAACTCCGGCGCGGACTCTGGACGATCTGCACCTGGCTTTGAAAACCGGCCTTGTGTGCTTTGACCCTGCTGAAATGTTCCCCGGCGATTTTCCGGCCGCGTTCGCATTTTTCAGCCGATGGGTTTTGGCTGTGTCCCAACAATTAAAGGGCGCCAAGCTTTTGGCCGTCGATGAAATCCAGAAATTCACCCGGCCTGGCCGCGGCGGAGTCCCGCCTGCATTCCAAGAGATTTTGGATATTGGCCGGCGCCACGAAATCGATTTGCTAATAATCGCCCAACGCGTCAACCAAGTGAACGACGCAATCCGCGGCCAGCTCACGGACATTATCACCTTTCAGCACACGGACAGGCTACCGCTCGCATGGCTGGAGGAAGACGGATTTAATCCGGAGACAGTGAAGGCTTTGCAATTCCCTGGCGGTCACATCTGGCGCAACGTCGAAACCAGCACGGAGACAACGCATGAGCCAAACGAGAATAACAAACCGGGAAAATGAAATCCTGATCAGGCTGTTGCAAGGTGAGAAACGATCGGCGATCGCGGCCGATCTAGGTATCCACATAAACACGGTGGACTTTCACATTGCCAAGCTCCGGCGCCGGGTGGGCGTCAACGGGACCCTGGCGCAGTTGGTTGTGTGGTATTCGGCGAACTGTGTGCCGCGGCCGGACTAATCCAAAGCCGCGTCGAGCGCATCGTAGATTTTTGCCTTCACATCGGCCGCAACCTGGCGCTTTGCGATAAAGAGGCATGGATCTGCGACGTGGGCGCCTACGCTCACAACGCCTTTAATCATCTTGATCGCGTCGATTGTTGGTTGCGCGTCATCGTCCCGAAGGTCACTGCGGAGGACAACGGTAAGGCTGCAAATTCTATCGCTCATTTTTCTTTTCCTTTGGTTCTCCAATCTCGACGGCCGCGGCCAGGTGCGGCAACAACCGCTTAATTTTGCGCCGGACTTTCTCACAAGCCAGCTTGCTAAGGTTCGCCGCGTCAATTTCGAAGTCCTCGGAGGACACAACGACGGCGATCGGCCGATCGTAACGCGTGATTAATTGCGGACCCTCGCTGATCGCCAAATCGACGACTTGCGAGAACTGAGCTTTTGCGCCTTGCAGTTGCCACTTTTTCACGCTCGGACGCTACGCCGCGATCGCGCCTCTGTCTAGTCAGACTGTGCGATCTCATAGCTGTGGCAAGTCACAGTGCGGAGAAATCCCGGCCGCGCCGATTAATCCGGAGGAAATTGAAAACTTCGAACCTCTGACTTATGGAAGCAAAGACCTTTCTCAAATTCACCGTCCGCGTTGCCCTGGCTTTCGCGCTGATGAATCTCACGTTGAAGCTCGCGGAACGCATTACCGGCATCCCGGTGTCCGCTTGGTTCTACAACCCGGAAACGATCGTCCCTCTGCCGGCCTAACGAACCGGCGCAACTGCAACCCTCTTCCCTCTCGACTATGTCTAAAGCAAACTTTCGCCGAAAGCTGGCCAAGCGCCAGGCTGGCCTTGATCGTCTCGTCAACTGCGCGTTTTACGCTGTGCTGATCTTCACCGGCCTGGCCGTGTGCGGCTCGCTCTTCTTTCCGGAAATCAAAGAGGCAGTTTTCGGCGCCGGCTTTGCCAGTGCCATGCTGCTCAAGAAACGCCTGACCTACATCAGCAACGACGATTTGAACCTGACAACGACGGAAGCCGATAACCTGGCATCGAAGACGTTGCAGGCGAAAATCGATCGCACCTGGCCGATCGAGGAAATCATTGTCTCTACGGAAGTCCTCGTTGACAACGCGGCTTTGACGGATGCGATCACTTTCGGGCTGTTGAACATCGTTAAAAAGCTCACGCTCGAGGTCAACGACGGCAACCAGCCTCGAAACGTGGTGAACGTGTCCGGGCCTGGCTTGCTTATCTACTGCGCGAACGCCGGACACACTCTGTCTCATTCAACCCTTGCCGCATTGTCCGGCACGCGCAAAAA
>Ga0208320_1000073_pt1 | contig 13078 bp, 9 predicted proteins | sample EasRivMeERMZT299_FD_187531 | JGI IMG/M metagenome (GOLD analysis project Ga0208320, IMG submission 187531) | Soil microbial communities from meander-bound floodplain in the East River, Colorado, USA - East River MetaG ERMZT299 (SPAdes) (version 2) | ecosystem: Environmental > Terrestrial > Soil >...
GGTGCTGCTCAAGGCCGCTCAGGTCGTGGTATCCATCCCGATGCCGGGAAAGGCAGAATCCCTCAACGTCGCCGCGGCGGCGGCGATCTGCCTGTTCGAACGCGTGCGCCAACTGCGGGTGAACAGTAAACAGTGATCGGGGAACGGAGAAGCAGCGCTTGGTTGAGTGTTGTTACCGTTCACTGTTCACGGTTCACCGTTCACCGTCAGTAGATGCGGCGCACCAGCTTGGCTGCGTGCAGTATGGTGGTGGCTAGCTCTTCGACCGATTTGCTGGTGGCATCGAGGTAGGGTATGCCTTCCTGCCGCATCAGCGCTTCCGCTTCCCGCACCTCGAACTCGCAGTTGGCGAGCGTCGCGTAGGTGCTGCCGGGCTTGCGCTCGTTGCGTATCTGCTGCAGCCGTTCGGGCTTGATGGTCAGTCCGTACAGCTTGCCCTGGAGCGGACGCAACGTTTTCGGCAGCTGCATGCGGCTGAAGTCCTCGGGAATGAGCGGGTAGTTCGCCGCGCTGATGCCGTACTGCATGGCGAGGTAGAGGCAGGTCGGCGTCTTGCCGCAGCGCGATACTCCGACCAGGATGATGTCGGCATCGTTCAGATCGCGGTTGGCGACGCCGTCGTCGTGCGAGAGGGTGTAATTCACCGATTCGATGCGATGATGGTAGTTGACGAAATCCGTAGCGCTATGGGTGCGTCCGACCGTATGCGAAGCCCTGACTCCGAGCTCGCGTTCGAGCGGGGAAATGAAAATCTCGAAGCAATCGAGAAACAATGCCTTGGACTGGCCGATGACCTGCGCGATTTCGGTACGGGCCAGGGTACTGATCACGAGCGGACGCACGCCGTCCGTCTCGCCCTGGACGTTGATCTGCTGCACCACCTCCTGCGCCTTTTCCACCGAATCCACGAACGGCAGCGTGACTTCGTTGAAGCGCACGGCATCGAACTGGGTGAGCAGGCTATGGCCCAGCATCTCGGCCGTGATGCCGGTGCGGTCGGATACAAAAAAAGCCGTGCGTTTGGAGTCTGCCATCTCGGCTGTGTCGCGGCGTTCCGGTAAAATAATGGTCTTCCGCACCGGCAAATTACCACAACCTGTAGGAATGAGCATGACTTCCCTGGTACTCGACTTGGCCACGCTGCGCATGAGCGACGTGGCAAGCGTTGGCGGCAAGAACGCTTCTCTTGGCGAAATGATCAGCCAGCTCGGCGCCGCTGGCGTGCGGGTGCCTGGCGGGTTTGCCACCTCATCCCGCGCCTACCGGGAATTTCTTGCCCAGGGCAGGCTGGACGAGCGCATAGCCGGGCGCCTGGACAGGCTCGACGTCAATGACGTGACGGCGTTGGCGAAAGCCGGGGAGGAAATCCGGGGCTGGATACTGGCACAGGACTTCCCCAAGCGGCTCAGCGACGAAATTGCTGGGGCCTACGGCAAGCTGGCTGATGGCGCCGGCGCGAGCGCTTCGTTCGCAGTGCGTTCGTCCGCCACCGCAGAGGACCTTCCGGACGCTTCCTTCGCGGGTCAGCAGGAGACTTTCCTAAACGTGCGGGGCCTGGACCACCTGTACAGCGCAACCAAGCAGGTATTTGCCTCACTTTACAACGATCGCGCCATTTCCTATCGCGCGCATAAGGGTTACGCGCACCAGGACATTGCCCTCTCCGCGGGCGTACAGCGCATGGTGCGGAGCGACCTGGGCGCGAGCGGCGTCTTGTTTACGCTCGATACCGAGTCCGGATTCGACCAGGTCGTGTTCATCACCTCGGCCTATGGACTGGGCGAGACAGTGGTGCAGGGTCAGGTGAACCCGGACGAGTTTTATGTCTACAAGCGGGCGCTCAAGGACGGCAGAAGAGCCATCCTGCGCCGCGGGCTGGGCTCCAAGGCGGTCAAGATGGTCTATACCGACGAGCGCCAGGCAGGACACTCGGTCAAGACGGTAACCGTCCCCGACGCCGACCGCCGCCGTTTTTCAATCACCGATGCCGAAGTCGAGGAACTGGCGCGTTGCGCCATGATCATCGAGAGCCACTACCGGCGCCCCATGGACATCGAGTGGGGCAAGGACGGCGACGACGGCAAGCTCTACATCCTGCAGGCCCGGCCGGAAACGGTGAAAGCGGGCGAGAAGGTCGATACGCTGCGCCGCTACCGGCTCAAGCAGCGCTCGGAGGTGCTGGCGACGGGCAGGGCGATCGGCCAGAAGATCGGCAGCGGCGCGGTGCGGGTAGTCACGAGCGCGACGGACATGTCGAGCGTGCGCGAGGGCGAGGTACTGGTCACCGACATGACCGACCCCGACTGGGAGCCGGTGATGAAGCGCTCGGCGGCGATCGTCACCAACCGCGGCGGACGCACCTGCCACGCCGCCATCATCGCGCGCGAGTTGGGCATACCGGCGGTGGTGGGCTGCGGCGATGCCACGCAGGTGCTGAAAGACGGGCGCCCGGTGACGGTTTCGTGCGCCGAGGGCGACACCGGGTTCGTGTACCGCGGTGTCCTCGAATCCGAGGTGATCGATCTCACGCTGTCCAGCATGCCGAAGTCGCCGGTCAAGATTACCATGAACGTGGGCAATCCCGAGCTGGCGTTCGAGTTCCAGCGCCTGCCCAACGAAGGGGTGGGACTGGCACGGCTCGAGTTCATCATCGCCCGCATGATCGGGGTGCATCCCAAGGCCGTCCTTGCATATCCCGATCTCCCGGCGGACGTGAAGGCGGCGGTCGAGGAGCACAGCGCGGGCTATGCCAGCCCGGTCGCGTTCTACGTGGACAAGCTGGCCGAAGGCGTGGCGACGCTGGGGGCGGCGTTCTGGCCCAAGCCGGTCATCGTTCGACTGTCCGATTTCAAGTCGAACGAGTACTCGAGCCTCACCGGCGGCGCGCGTTACGAACCGCGGGAAGAAAACCCCATGCTCGGCTTCCGCGGAGCCGGACGCTATCTCGATCCCTCTTTCCGGAACTGTTTCGAGCTCGAATGCCGGGCGTTGAAAATGGTCCGCGACGAGATGGGGCTCAGCAACATCGAGATCATGGTGCCTTTCGTGCGCACCGTGGACGAGGCACGGCGGGTGCTCAGGCTGCTGGCGGAGAACGGACTTGCGCGCGGCGACAACGGCCTGCGCATCATCATGATGTGCGAGATCCCCTCGAATGCGATCCTGGCGGACCAGTTCCTCGAGCATTTCGACGGCTTCTCCATCGGCTCCAACGACATGACGCAGCTGACCCTTGGGCTCGACCGGGACTCCGGCCTCATCGCGGCCCAGTTCGACGAGCGCGACCCGGCAGTGAAGCAGATGCTGCACCTGGCGATCCAGGCGTGTCGCAAGGCGGGCAAGTACGTCGGCATCTGCGGGCAAGGGCCTTCCGACCACCCGGACCTCGCGAAATGGCTGGTGGAAGAGGGGATCGAGAGCCTGTCCCTCAATCCCGACACGGTGGTGGAGACCTGGCTTTATCTTGCAAAGGAGGCAAAGCAGGGCTGATTCCGCCCGCGCCGCCCCTTCGAGCGCGCAAGTCATTGGACGCCGCGCTGTTTTTCGCTAGAATACGCAAACCGCCGGCTTATGCGATGACCAGCAAATATATCTTTGTCACGGGTGGAGTAGTTTCCTCTCTGGGCAAAGGTATCTCTGCCGCCTCGCTGGCCGCCATCCTCGAATCGCGCGGCCTAAAAATCACGATGGTCAAGCTGGACCCGTATCTCAACGTGGATCCGGGGACCATGAGCCCGTTCCAGCACGGCGAAGTCTTTGTCACCGAGGACGGCGCCGAGACCGACCTCGATCTGGGCCACTACGAGCGCTTCCTGCACGCCAAGATGTCGAAGCGCAACAACTTCACCGCCGGGCAGATCTACGAAAGCGTGATCAAGAAGGAGCGCCGCGGCGATTACCTCGGCGGCACGGTCCAGGTCATCCCGCACATCACCGACGAAATCAAGCAGTTCATCCGCCGCGGCGCCGGCGACGCGCAGGTCGCCATCGTCGAGATCGGCGGCACGGTAGGCGATATAGAATCCCTGCCGTTCCTGGAGGCGATCCGGCAGATGGGCATCGAGCTCGGGCGCGACAACTGCTGCTACATCCACCTCACGCTGGTGCCGTACGTCGCCGCGGCGGGAGAGATCAAGACCAAGCCCACCCAGCATTCGGTGAAGGAATTGCGCGAGATCGGCATCCAGCCCGACGTGCTGCTGTGCCGCGCCGACCGGCCGCTGCCCGACGACGAGCGCCGCAAGATCGCGCTGTTCACCAATGTCACGGTGGAAGCGGTGATCTCGGCGATGGACGTGGACAGCATCTACAAGATCCCGGCGATGCTGCACGATCAGAAGCTCGACGACATCGTCTGCCGCAAGCTCGCGCTGGATCCGCCTCCCGCCAATCTTTCGAGCTGGGCGCGGCTGGTCCACGCGCTGGAAAACCCGAAGCGCACGGTGAACATCGCGCTCGTCGGCAAGTACGTGGACCTCACCGAATCCTACAAGTCGCTCACCGAGGCGCTGATCCACGCCGGCATTCACACCGGGGCCAAAGTGAGGATCCAGTACGTGGATTCGGAGAGCATCGAGAAGAACGGCACCGGCAGCCTGCAGAACATGGATGCCATCCTGGTTCCCGGCGGCTTCGGCAGGCGCGGCGTGGAAGGCAAGATCAAGGCGATCCGTTATGCGCGCGAGAACGAAATACCCTACCTCGGCATCTGTCTCGGCATGCAGCTGGCGGTCATCGAGTACGCCCGCAACGTGGGGGGACTGGTCGGCGCCCACAGCACCGAATTCGATCCCGATACCCCGCACCCGGTGATCGCACTGATCACGGAATGGCAGGACCGGGATGGCCGCGTCGAGCGGCGCGACACGCAGTCCGGTCTCGGCGGCACCATGCGCCTGGGGGGGCAGGAATGCGTGCTCGAACCCGATTCGGCGGTGCGCCGCATTTACGGTCAGGATCGCATCATGGAGCGGCATCGCCACCGCTACGAGGTCAATAATCATTACCTGCCGCGGCTCAAGGCAGCGGGGATTAAGGTGAGCGGCGTGTCGGTCAAAGATGGGCTGTGCGAGATGATCGAGCTGCCCCGTCATCCGTGGTTCGTCGGCTGCCAGTTTCACCCCGAGTTCACCTCGACACCGCGTAACGGCCATCCGCTGTTCAAGTCCTTCGTGCAGGCCGCGCTCAGCCGTTCCCGGCCGGATCAGGCCGAGCAAACGGGGGATCCCGGGCGCCTGAAGAACATCGCCTAGCAGTGTGTCGGACTTTGGGTTCCGCACCGTGTCCCGCAGGCCTCGAACATCAAGATCTGCCGAGCCAGCGGGCGACACACTGCAAAACTGAAAAGCAGATTCGGAGGGGTTGCGGTCACCTTGAATGACGGTTCCGGGTCAATAGATGTCCCCTATTTCAGCCTGTCGGCTCGGCGGTAACCAGGAGCGACTACCCATGCAATCACATCCAGCGTTAATAACACCAAGTCCGACAGGCTGATGGATCTCTGTGGATTCAAGGCGGGACTCGATCAGCGGCTGTTCCTGATAGCGGGTCCCTGCGTGGTCGAATCCCGCGAACTGGCCTTCGACACCGCCGGCATGCTCAAGGAAACCTGCGCCCGACTGAGGATGCCGTTTATCTACAAGTCATCCTACGATAAAGCCAATAGAACATCCATAAAATCCTTTCGTGGTATGGGGATGGACAGAGGTCTTAAGATTCTAGATGAAGTCAGGAAGCAGCTCAAAGTGCCGGTTCTGACGGACGTGCACGCGATCGAGGAAATTGCCGACGTGGCAGCCGTGGTGGACGTTCTGCAGACACCCGCGTTCCTGTGCCGGCAGACCGATTTCATCTGCGCGGTGGCCGCCTCCGGCAGGCCGGTCAACATCAAGAAAGGCCAGTTTCTCGCCCCTGCCGACATGAAGAACGTGGTGGAAAAGGCGAAGTCGGCGAGCGGGCAGGACAACATCCTGGTCTGTGAGCGCGGCGTTTCCTTCGGCTACAACAATCTGGTCTCCGACATGCGGTCGCTCATGATCATGCGCGACACCGGCTGCCCGGTGGTGTTCGACGCGACCCATTCCGTGCAGTTGCCGGGCGGCCAGGGCAGCGCGAGCGGCGGCCAGCGCGAATTCGTGCCGGTGCTGGCGCGGGCGGCGGTAGCGAGCGGCGTCGCCGGACTGTTCATGGAGACCCATCCCAACCCGGAAAAAGCGCTGTCGGACGGCCCCAATGCCTGGCCACTGCCGTTGATGAAACCCCTGCTCGAGACGCTGCAGGAACTCGATGCCTTGGTCAAGCAGCGCGGCTTTGCCGAGAACCTGCTTTGAGCGCCCCCAAACCCGGATTACAACAGGAACAACCATGAGTGCGATCGTCGACGTCATAGCGAGGGAGATACTGGATTCGCGGGGCAACCCCACGGTCGAAGCCGACGTGCTGCTGGAATCGGGCGTGCTCGGGCGTGCCGCGGTGCCGTCGGGGGCGTCCACTGGCAGCAAGGAGGCGATCGAATTGCGCGACGGCGATGCCAGGCGCTACGGCGGCAAGGGCGTGCTGAGGGCCGTGGAGAACATCAATACCGAAATTTGCGAAGCGATCATCGGGGTGGACGCGACCGAGCAAAGCTTCGTCGATAAAACGCTGATCGATCTGGACGGCACCGAAAACAAGTCGCGGCTTGGCGCCAATGCCATCCTCGCGGTGTCGCTGGGGGTGGCCAAGGCGGCTGCCGAGGAATCGGGGCTGCCGCTGCACCGCTACCTGGGCGGGGCCGGCGCCATGGCCATGCCGGTGCCGATGATGAACGTGATCAACGGCGGCGTCCACGCCGACAACAGCCTCGAGATGCAGGAGTTCATGGTCGTCCCGGTGGGCTTTTCCTCGTTTCGCGAGGCGCTGCGCTGCGGGGCCGAGGTATTCCAGGCCCTGAAGAAGCTCCTTGCCGAGCGTGGCCTGTCCACTGCCGTGGGCGACGAGGGTGGCTTCGCCCCGCGCCTGCCCAAGCACGAAGCCGCAATCAAGACCGTGCTCGAAGCGATCGAGGCCGCGGGTTACCGGCCGGCGGAGCAGGTGGCGCTTGCCATCGACTGCGCCAGTTCCGAGTTCTACGCGGACGGGGAATACACGCTCGCCACCGAGGGGCTGTCGATGAACTCGGAGCAGTTCGTGGACTACCTTGCCGCGTGGGTGGAAAAGTACCCGATCATCAGCATCGAGGACGGCATGGCGGAGGACGACTGGGACGGCTGGAAGCTGCTCACCAGGCGCCTCGGCAAGAAAGTGCAACTGGTCGGCGACGACCTGTTCGTCACCAACACCCGCTTCATCAAACAGGGCATAGACAAAGGCGTCGCCAACTCCGTGCTGATCAAGATCAACCAGATCGGCACGCTCACCGAGACCTTCGCCGCCATCGAGATGGCGAAACGCCATGGCTATACCTCGGTCGTGTCGCACCGTTCGGGGGAGACCGAGGACACCACCATCGCCGATATCGCCGTGGCTTCGAGCGCGCTGCAGATCAAGGCCGGATCGCTGTCGCGCTCCGACCGGCTGGCCAAGTACAACCAGCTGTTGCGTATCGAGGAAGACCTGGGAGAGACGGCGAGCTACCCGGGACGCGGAGCGTTCTACCAGCTGCGCTAGACTGGCGTGCGAGTGCTGACCCTGACGCTGGCGGTCCTGATCGTGCTGATCCAGTATCCGCTGTGGTTGGGCCGCGGCAGCTGGTTCAGGGTGTGGGAAGTGGACCAGCAGATTCGCGCGCAACGCGACACCAACCGCCGCCTGCAGGCACGCAACAACGCGCTCGAGGCCGAGGTGCGCGATCTCAAGGTCGGCCTGGATGCGATAGAAGAGCGCGCGCGCAGCGAGCTCGGTATGATCCGCCAGGACGAAATCTTCTTTCATTTGCTGGAGGCCGCTCCGCCTGCGCGTCCGTCCGTGACCCGGCCGGCCCCGAAATGACCGGCGCGGCAGGAGCCGGTCCCGCGAAGATCATCGACGGGACGGCCATCTCCCGGGAAATCTACGCCGGGCTCAGGGAACGCGTTGCCGCCCTTGGCCGCGGCGGCGTTCGCCCCGGCCTGGCCGCTGTCCAGGTAGGCGACAACCCCGCCTCCGAGATCTACCTCCGCAACAAGGTACGGGCCTGCGATGCGGTCGGTATCCATTCTGAAGTGCATCACCTTGCCGCCGGCAGTCCGCAGGATGTGGTGCTGGCCACGCTGGAGAAACTCAACCGTAATCCGCGGCTGCACGGCATCCTTTTGCAGCTGCCGCTGCCGCCACTCCTCGACGCCGAACGGGTCATGCAGTCCATCACGCCGGAAAAGGACGTCGACGGGCTGACATGGGGAAGCCTGGGATCGCTGGTCGCCGGACGCCCTGTGTTCGAACCGTGCACCCCGGCCGGCGTGATAGTCCTGCTGGAACGGAGCGGCATCACCATGGATGGCCGCCACGCGGTGGTGGTGGGGCGCAGCGTCATCGTAGGCAAGCCGGTGGCGCTGATGCTGATGGCGCAGGGCGCGACCGTGACCGTCTGCCACAGCCGCACTCATGGCCTTGCCGATCACACGCGCCGCGCCGACATACTCGTGGCCGCGGTTGGCCGTACCCGGCTCATCAACGGCGAGATGGTGAAGCCCGGCGCCGCGGTGATCGACGTCGGCATCAACCGGCTGCCGGACGGGAAGCTCGCGGGGGACGTGGATTTTCAGTCGGTGCGCGGCGTGGCCGGTTGCATCACCCCGGTGCCGGGCGGCGTGGGCCCGATGACGATAGCCATGCTGATGTCCAACACGGTGCGCGCCGCCGAACGCGCTCAGCAATAGAAGGAGTTGGAGAAATTGAAGAGCAGCTCGGGGCTGAGGTAGCCGCGGATACCGAAGTACGCCACCAGCGCGGCAAGCACGGTCAGGATCAACCACAGCAGGATGCGCTTCCCCTGATTCATGCGCACGTTCAGCATCGTCGTGGCTCGCCCGAGGGTGATCCTGCGGGCAGCATTTCCATTATTGCACAGGCCTGGCAGCCTGTCGGACTTGGTGTCATGAACGGTCGGTGTGGACGCATGGGTACTTGTAGTTGATTAGCGCCGAGCCGACAGGAGTTTGTCCGACGTAGTCCGACAAAGTCCTGGGGCCGCACATATGGATAGAACATGCGGTTATGAGGCTCTGGCTAACCGATTGATATAATTTAATTTTAATTCCCCTGGCAAGCCCTTGGCCGCGACCCTCGTACCGCTACCGGAAGCAGGCCTTACCTTCGACGATCTGTACTGTCGTGAGGGATTGCTCAAGCTCGACCAGCGCTTCCTGGACGAACTCGCGCGCAATGACGCAGCGCTGCACGAGCGGCTCACGCGCGCCCGTGCCGTGCCCTCGAGCCTCGCGGCGCGGCAGGAATCGGAGCTGCTGTTGGCGCTGGTGCCGCATCTCGAAAGTTACCTTGCGAGACTGTTCGGCATCGAGCGGGAACTGGCTGCGCTTGCGGCACGGCATCATGAGCTCGCCCCGCTGTACCCGGTGAAACGGTTGTTCGTGCAGCGCAAGGCGCTGCACAAGTACCAGTCCCAGGACGCGCAAGGCTTCGACGGCCACGCGCTGGAACGCGAGCTCACAACGGCGTTCGGCGAGCCTTTCACCGAGCTGTCCTTCGCGCGCCACGTCATTGCATGGCAAAAAGACGAGGCAGGGCACGCGGCACAACTCGACGCCGCATTGCGTTATGCGGCATGGGCGGCCCACACCGCCGAAGGCCGCCACAAGCATGGCCGCGGCATCCTGTTCAGGGCGCCTGCCAAGCTCGATCCCCGACGGCTGGTGCCGGTCGTCACGGATGAGTCCGGTGGCTACATGAGCCATCGCCTGGGCACTGAGCACCTGCGGCGGAGGGAGGGGTTCAGGCTCACCGACTCCGGCACCGATCTCGCCGGGGCACTCGACGAAGCCAACTACTGCATCTGGTGCCACGAGCAGGGCAAGGATTCCTGCTCCAAGGGACTGCTGGAAAAAGGCGCTAGCGGGCGCGGCGCCGCCTCGTTCAAGAAGAGCGCGTTCGGCGTCACGCTGGCGGGCTGCCCGCTCGAGGAAAAGATTTCCGAGTTCCACAAGGCCAAAGCCGAGGGGCACGCAATCGGGGCGCTCGCCATCATCACGGTGGACAACCCGCTGGTGGCCGCCACCGGGCACCGCATCTGCAACGACTGCATGAAGTCGTGCATCTACCAGAAGCAGGAGCCGGTCAATATTCCGGAAGCCGAGACGCGGACGCTGAAGGACGTGCTCGAGCTGCCGTGGGGATTCGAGGTCTACTCGCTGCTGACGCGCTGGAACCCGCTAAACCTGCGCGACCCTTATCCAAAGGCGGCGAGCGGCAAACGCGTGTTGATCGCCGGCATGGGACCGGCGGGGATCGCGCTGGCGCACTATCTGATGAACGAAGGCCACACGGTGGTCGGCATCGATGGCCTCAAGATCGAGCCGCTGCCGGCGGATCTCTCCGGCGTGGCGGCCGATGGCAGGCGCGTGCCGTTCCTGCCGGTGCGGGATATCAGGACGCTACACGAGGCACTGGACAACCGCGTAATGGCGGGTTTCGGCGGCGTCGCCGAATACGGAATCACCGTACGCTGGGACAAGAACTTCCTCAAGATATTGCGGTTGCTGGTCGAGCGCCGGCGGCAGTTCGCGCTGTTTGGCGGCGTGCGCTTTGGCGGCACCATCACCGCGGATAGCGCTTTCGAACTCGGTTTCGACCATGTCGCGCTGGCGATCGGAGCGGGGCGCCCGACGGTGCTGGATTTTCCCCACGGCCTTGTCAGCGGCGTGCGCACGGCGTCGGATTTCCTGATGGCGCTGCAACTGACCGGAGCGGCCAAGGCGGATTCGATCGCCAACATGCAGCTGCGGCTGCCGGTGGTGGTGGTGGGCGGCGGCCTGACCGCGATCGACACCGCAACGGAGTCCCTTGCCTACTATCCGCTGCAGGTTGAAAAATTCCTGCGCCGCTACGAGCAGCTGGCGCGCGAGCACGGTGAGGCTGCGGCGCGCATCGCATGGAACGACGCGGAACGCCTCGTCGCCGACGAATTCCTGTCCCACGCGCGCGCGCTGCGCTCGGAGCGCATGCGCGCGGTGGCCGAGGAGCGCCACCCGCGCATTCTCGAGCTGCTTCAGGCGTGGGGTGGCGTCAACGTGGCCTACCGCAGGCGGCTGATCGACAGCCCTTCCTACACGCTCAACCACGAGGAGGTGCAGAAGGCGCTGGAAGAGGGCATCCGCTTTGCCGAGGGACTGACGCCGCTGGCCATCGAGACCGATGGCACGGGCTGTGCGAGCGCGCTGAAGGTTTCGGTGCGGCAGTTGAGCGGGGACGGAAAATGGACGGAGACGGGCCAGGCGACGCTGCCGGCGAGGACCATACTCATTGCCGCCGGCACCCAGCCCAACACCGTGCTCGCGCGCGAGGATGCCGGGCGCTACCGGCTCGACGGCCGCTTTTTTCAGGCCTGCGACGAAGCGGGCAACCCCGTCGTTCCGGACAAGGCGATCTCGAAGCCGGGCGCGGCGCAGGTCCTGCTGTCACGACAGCCCGACGGCCGCTTCATGAGCTATTTCGGCGACGTGCACCCGTCATACTTCGGCAACGTGGTGAAAGCGATCGGCAGCGCCAAGCAGGGCTATCCGGTGGTGTCGCGCGTGCTGGAGCGGGTGGCGCCGGCGATGCCTCGCCCGGACGAGGAGTTTCTCGCGAAGCTCAACGGCGAGCTGCGGGCGACTGTTCACGCGGTAATGCGCCTGACGCCGCTGATCGTGGAGGTGGTAGTACGGGCTCCGCTGGCCGCGCGACGATTCCAGCCAGGACAATTCTACCGGCTGCAGAACTTCGAGACGCTGGCACCGCAGGCCGACGGCAGCCGGCTCGCCATGGAAGGTCTCGCGCTGACCGGCGCGTGGGTGGACCGGGAGCGGGGCCTGATTGCGACCATCGTGCTCGAAATGGGCGGCTCATCGGACCTGTGCGCGATACTCAAGCCGGGCGAGCCGGTGGTGTTGATGGGGCCGACCGGCTCTCCCACTCACATTCCGGCCGGCGAAACCGTGGTCCTGGCCGGCGGCGGGCTGGGCAACGCGGTATTGTTCTCCATCGGCCAGACCATGCGCCGCGCCGGCTGCCGCGTGCTTTATTTCGCAGGCTACAAGCACATGATGGACCGCTACAAGATTTCCGAGATCGAGGCCGCCGCCGACGTGGTCGTATGGTGCTGCGACGAGGAGCCGGGCTTCACTCCCGACCGCCCGCAGGACCGAACCTTCGTCGGCAACATCGTGCAGGCCATGCATGCGTACGCGGTCGGCGCGCTGGGCGAGCAGGACATCGCCTTCCAGGACGCCGATCGCATTATTGCCATCGGCTCCGACCGCATGATGGCTGCGGTAGCGCGCGCGCGGCACGACGTCCTGAAGCCGCACCTGAAGCCGCAGCACGTTGCGATCGGGTCGATCAACTCGCCTATGCAGTGCATGATGAAGGAAATCTGCGCCCAGTGCCTGCAGCCGCACGTGGACCGGGCGACTGGGAAGACCAGCTACGTATTTTCCTGCTTCAACCAGGACCAGCCACTTGACCGCGTGGACTGGGCGGCGCTGGATGCACGGCTCAAGCAGAACTCGGTGCAGGAAAAACTCACTGCCGAATGGGTTGACCACTGCCTGGTCACGGCTGGCGACCGCAAAATGCAGCGCGTGTAGAACCTATCTCAACGCATCACGCGCCTATGGTTGAGATAGGTTCTGGTCGCGCCCGGTTTCCTTCAGCGCCGCGGCGAGTGTACCCACCAGCTCGTCTATCTGTTCCTTGCTGATGATGAGCGGCGGGGAGAGCGCAATGATGTCGCCGGTGACCCGGGTCATCACCCCTCTGGCGAAGCACTTGAGGAACGCCTGGTAGCCGCGCACCCCCGGCTTTCCCGGCAGTGGCTCGAGCTCGATCCCGGCCATCAGACCGAAATTGCGAACGTCGATCACCGGGCCCGCCCCCTTCAGGCTGTGCACCGCCTGCTCGAAAT
>Ga0208320_1000077_pt1 | contig 12922 bp, 11 predicted proteins | sample EasRivMeERMZT299_FD_187531 | JGI IMG/M metagenome (GOLD analysis project Ga0208320, IMG submission 187531) | Soil microbial communities from meander-bound floodplain in the East River, Colorado, USA - East River MetaG ERMZT299 (SPAdes) (version 2) | ecosystem: Environmental > Terrestrial > Soil...
ACGCGATTCCTTGAGCCCACCTGGCTCGCGACTAACTAATCTGCCGTCCCGTGTGATGACCAGGGTGTAGGGCAGGACCCCGGCGCGGTTACCGGCCTGGAGCATCAGGTCCAACGTATCCGACCCGCCCATAAGCAGGGGGTAATTGATGTGAAACTCGCGCGAGAACCTGGCGACCTGTTCCGGCTGGTCGATGGCAATTCCCACGAACTGCAGACCGCGTGGCCCGTAACGCTCCTGCATCCTCACGAAGACCGGGATCTCCTCCCGGCACGGGGCGCACCAGGTGGCCCAGAAATTAACCACCAGCACCTGCCCCCGCCACTGTGCCAGGGTTTGTTCCCTGCCATTGAGGTCGACCAGCCGCGCCGCGTAAACCTGCTCGACCACCACGCCGGAGCCCGACGCCGCGGCTCCCTCCTTCCGCGGCCATAACTGGTAGGTCGCGCCGGCGGCGGTGGCCGCAATCGCCACCGCGGCAAACAGCGCTATACCGTGCTTCCGCTTCACCGAAAGCCCAATGCCTGGTCGAGCGCCGCGACGAAGCGGTCGGCGGGCTGGAAGCCGATCACGCGCAGTCCCCGGATCTCGCGGCCGTCGCGATCGAAAAAGACGATGCCCGGCGGGCCAAACAGGCGGAAACGCCGAAGCAGCGCGGCATGCTCGGCGGTGTTGACGGTAACGTCGGCCTGCAGCAGCTCCATGTCGCGGAAGCGGGCCTGCACGCGCTCGTCGCTGAAGGTATAGCGCTCCATTTCCTTGCAGGAGATGCACCAGTCGGCGTAGAAGTCCAGCATCACCACGCGGCCCGCGGCGGCTTGGACGCGCGCGTCCAGTTCGGCCGGGCTATTGACCCGCCGGAACGTCGCCGTGGACGGCTCACCCTGCCGCGCCGTGACGCGGAATCCGGACAACGGCTGCAGGATGTCGCGGCCGCCCGAGAACGCGCCGACCAGGTAGACGAGGCCCGCGAACAGAGCGAGCACGCCGACGCCCTTGCTGAATCTCTGGAAGCCGTGCGCGCCGCTCGGCAGCGGATCGATGACGCGCAGGCAGATCGCCGCCACGATCAGCAGCGCCCCCCACAGGAACATCTGCACCGCAACCGGCAGGAACGGCGAAACGAGGAAGATTGCCACGCCGAGCAGCAGCGTGCCGAAGAAACGCTTCACGGTCTCCATCCACGGGCCGGCCTTGGGCAGCAGCGCCCCCGCCGAAGCGCCGATCGCGAGCAGCGGCACGCCCATGCCCAGCGCCAACGCGAACAGCGCGGAACCGCCCAGCACGACGTCGCGACTCTGGCTGATATAGAGCAGTGCCCCGGCGAGCGGCGCCGCCACGCACGGCCCGATGATCAGCGCGGACAGCACGCCCATCGAAAACACGCCGGCGTAGTGGCCGCCGTACAGGCGGTTGCTGGCCGCGACGATCCGCCCCTGCAACGCCACCGGCAACTGCAACTCGTACAAACCGAACATCGCCAGGGCGAGCGCCACGAACACGGCGGCGAAAGCACCCACCACCCATGGATTCTGCAGCGCCACCGACAGCATCGCACCGGACAGCCCCGCCGCCACCCCCGCAATGGCATACGTGATCGCCATGCCCAGCACGTAGGCGGCGGCAAGCAGAAAGCCCCTGGTCTTGGTAACGGGATGGCCGGCGCCGATGATGACACCGGACAATATCGGCACCATCGGCAGCACGCAGGGGGTCAGCGACAGCAGCAGCCCGAAGCCGAAGAACGTCGCCACCACCAGCCAGAACCCGCTCTCGAAGACCCGGGCAATGAGCGCGTCATCCGCGCCGACCTCCCCCTGGCCGAGCCCCAGCAGCTGCCCCAGCGACGCGTCGCCCGCCGGCCCGCCCGCCGCGGCCAGGCGCAACCGCGCCTTCTGCTCGTGCGGCACGTAGCACACGCCGACGTCGGCGCACCCCTGCGACTGCGCGGTCAGCATGATCTCGGGCGTGGCGGCGGCATCGAGCTCGAACGGCAGCGCTATGGCAAGCTGGCCGCGATAGGTTTCGACCTCGCCGAAGAATTCGTCGCGTTTCAGTTTCCCCGGCGGCAGCTGCGGCGCGCCGGCCTTCGCGTCCGCGGGCGCCAGGGTGAAGCGAAACTTGTCGCGGTAGAGGTAGTAGCCGGGCGCGATCTGGTAGTTGACCTCGATCGTGCGCGCGTCTTTCAGGCGCGCCATGAAGCGGAACGCCTGGTCGGGCTCGAGCAGCTCCGGCTCGGCGCCGCGCGCCGGACTCGACAGCGCCAGCAGGAAGATCAGGAGGTAACGCATAGGAGGCCGTTACGACGCAATTTGTGATTCGTGACCGCCAATGATTCCTGGTAATGCAATGCCTCCCCTTCGTTCGCGATCACGAACCGGGTTCCCCTCCGACCGCTATATTCATGCGACTGGGGCATTGCATCAGCCGATCGAGATTGTGGTTTCGCCGGCCACCCATTGCAGGTACTCGTCGAAGCCGCGCACCACTGGGACCGCGATGATTTCGGGAAGTTCGTAGGGATGGAGGCTGCGGATCGCCGCTTCCACCTCGGCATAGCGCCCGGCGCGGCTCTTGATCAGCACCGGCACTTCGGTGGCGCTTTTCACCGCGCCGTTCCAGCGGTAAACCGAGGCGCATTCCGCCAGTACGTTCACGCATGCCGCGAGCTTCTGTTCGACCAATGCGTTGGCCAGCCTGAGCGCGGCCGCGCGGTCAGGCAGGTTGGTGAGCACGATGACGAATTCATCCATGATCGTGGCGGGCTCGGATGGTGATAGACGGACGCTGGGCGAGCGCAGGGCGCAGTGCCAGGGCCTACGTGCCGGGGGTGCCGCCCGCGACCGGCGCCCGAAACTGCCGGGTGGCCGCGGCTATGCCGTGGCGCACGGTGGGATAGCGCAGCTTCAGCCGCAACTCCTGCTTGAGCCGGCGATTTACCAGGCGCCGCGACTCGCTCATGAAGGAGAGCAGGCCGGCGGGCAGCACTCGACCGGCTTCCGCGCGCGTGACGCGCCGCGGGAACGGCAGTCCGTAGCTCCCGGCCACCAGGTCGAAGTAGTCGCCCATGCGGATCGGGGCGTCGTCGGCCGCGTTGTACATGCGCCCCGGGCCGCCGCGGTGCAGCGCCGCGACCACGATGCGGGCGAGGTCATCGGCATGGACGTGGTTGACGTAAGCGTCCTCCTCCGTCTCCAGCGCCGGCGTGCCGCGCTCGAGCCGCGCGATCGGCAGCCGGTCCGCGGCGTAAATCCCGGGTACGCGCAGGATCACCACTCGTACGCCGCTGCGCCGGCCCCAATCACGCAACTGCCGCTCGGCATCCGCGCGGCGCCGCGCGCGCTCGGTCTGCGGCCGCGCCGGCCGCGTTTCCACCACCAGCTCCCCGCCGCAGTCGCCATAGACGCCGCTGGTGCTGATGTAGACCAGTTGCTGTGGTAGACTGCCGCCCTTCGCCAGCGCGGCTATCAGGTGGGCGGTGCGCGTGTCGCGTGCGCCGCTGTCGGGCGGTGGCGCAAGATGCACGACGTCATGAGCGAGCCCGGCGAGCGCGGCGAGTGAACCGGGTGCATCGAGATCACCCCGGAGCGGAGTCACACCGAGCTTGCGCAGCAGCGCGAAGCGCCGCGGGTCGCGCGCCAGCGCGTAGACGCGGCAGCGGCCGGTGAGCAGCGGCGCCAGGCGCCTTGCGATGTCGCCAAAACCGACGATGAGCAAACGTTTCATAACCGGATTCTAGCTTGAAGTGGCCCCCTGGCTGCAAAACGCAGCAGTGAAAAGCAGATTGACGCCAGCTGGCAACGGGTCGGAGCCTGAAGTCCGACCCCCTGCAAGCAGCACTCGGTTTCGCATTCCGCATGCCGCATAAGGTCACGATCCAGTCGAGCGGGCATACCGTCACCGTCAACGACGGCGAGACCGTGCTCGCCGCCGCGCTGCGCGAAGGAATCGTCATCGCCTATGGCTGCCGCAACGGCGTCTGCGGCACCTGCAAAGGGAGGCTGGTCGAGGGCACCGTGGATTACGGTACTTACCAGGAGCACGCCCTGCCAGCGGCGGAGAAGGACGCCGGCATGGCGCTGTTCTGCCAGGCGAAGCCACGCTCCGATCTCCTGATCCAGTGCCGCGAACTCGGCGCCGCGGTGAAGGGCATGCAGATCAAGATGATGCCCGCGCGCGTGATGAAAATGGAGCGCGCCGCACCGGATGTCATGCTGCTCGAGATCAAGCTGCCGGCGAACGACAAGTTCATGTTCCTCGCCGGCCAGTACGTGGACCTCATCCTGCGGGACGGCACCCGGCGCAGCTTCTCCATGGCAAACGCGCCGCACGACAATGCGTTCCTGCACCTCCACCTCAGGAACTACGGCGGACCGTTCAGCCGGCACGTCTTCGGCACCATGAAGGAAAAGGACATCCTGCGCATCGAAGGGCCGTTCGGCACTTTCTTCCTGCGCGAGGACAGCGCGAAGCCCCTGGTCCTGCTCGCGAGCGGTACTGGCTTTGCGCCAATGAAGTCGATCGTCGAGCATGCGCTGCACCAGGGGATCAAGCGCTCGATGACGCTCTACTGGGGCTGCCGCGTGCGCGCGGACCTGTACCGGCACGAGCTCGCCGAAACCTGGCAGCGCGAGGGAATACTGCGCTACGTGCCGGTGCTCTCGGATGCGCCGGCTGGCGACAACTGGACCGGGCGCACGGGGTTCGTGCACCAGGCGGTGATGGCGGACTTCCCCGACCTCTCCGGCTACCAGGTTTACGCCTGCGGCGCCCCGATAGTGGTGGAATCCGCACACCGGGATTTCACGGCACAGTGCAAGCTGCCGGACGACGAGTTTTTCTTCGACTCCTTCACGGCTTCCGTGCCGTCCGGCTGAGAATCAGCCGAAACATCGGCGCCGCCACCATGAGCCACGGAGAATTTCATCGCAGCAGCCGCATCGGCTGGCTCCGGGCCGCGGTGCTGGGGGCCAACGACGGGCTGATTTCCACGAGCAGCCTGGTCGTCGGCGTTGCCTCGGCCCAGGCCGCCCCCGAGAACATCCTGCTTGCCGCGTCCGCCGGGCTGGTAGCGGGGGCTTTTTCCATGGCGGCCGGCGAATACGTCTCGGTGAGTACGCAGGCGGACGCTGAGCGCGCGGACCTCGCGCAAGAAAAGCACGAACTCGCCATGGACCCGGCCAAGGAGAGGGCTGAGCTCGCCGCAATTTACGTCAGCCGCGGCCTCACGCCCAATCTCGCCGAGCAGGTGGCCGATCAGCTCACGGCCAATGACCCGCTGGCCGCCCACGCCCGGGATGAGCTGGGCATCTTCGAGACCATGCGCGCGCGTCCTCTCCAGGCTGCGCTGGCCTCGGCGGCCGCGTTCGCGGTGGGGGCGGCACTCCCGCTGGTGCTGGCGGCAGTTGTCCCCGCCGGAGTTCTTACCCCTACTATAATCGGCAGCTCATTGGTACTTCTGGCCTGTCTCGGCGGCGCCGCGGCACGCCTGGGCGGGGCCCCGGTCCTGGCCGGTGTGATACGGGTCACCTTGTGGGGCGCGGTAGCGATGACTTGCACCGCCGCGGTCGGCACGCTTTTTGGCACCGTCCTCTAGCACCGGCCGCACGGTCGCCGCGCCGCAACGGCGTGAGCCGTGAATCGAAGACCGAAAACGCTGACCGCCAACCCGGTGAATCAGCGCGGCGCGCTGAAATAGGCGGCGAGCCCGGTAAGCAGGCCTTCGTCGCCCGGGCCGGTCACGATCACTTTCTGCACCCCCATCGCGTGGGCGGCCGCTGCGATGCGCGGGTGCGGCACGAACAGCGGCATGCGCAGCAAATGCGCGCGGTGGGGCTCGACGATCATCTCGAACAGGTTGCACAGGCCTTCGCTGCTCGTTACCGTGACCGCGTCCAGCTCGTTGCGCGTCCACGCGCGCAGCAATGGCGCGGTGTCGGGATCGGGCCGGACGCGGCGATAGCACTCGGCGTAGTCCACCAGCGCGCCACGCTCGCGCAACGCATCGCCCAGCTGCTCGCGCCCGCCTGTGCCACGGAATATCACCACGCGCTTGAAACTCACGACAGCGAACGCCGGCAGTTCGAGCAGCCCCTCGCTGTCGTAGCGCCCCTGCGGCGCGATGACGCCGGTGACGCCATGGCGCTCGAGCGCCCGGACGCTGCCACCGCCGATGGCGGCGACCTGCAGGCGGGGCGGCAACTTGCGGCGCGCGCTGATCAGGCTCATCGCGCGCTCGACCGAGTTGGGACTGATGAAAATGGCGAAGTCGTACTCGTCGAGGCGGTCAACCAGCCGCGTGAATGGGTTCAGGTCCTCGACGTCGCGAATCTCTATCGCCGGAAACAGGAAAGGGCGCCCGCCAGAACGCTTGATCAGCAGGGCGAGTTCCTGCGCCTGGTGCGCCGGGCGCGTCACCATGATGCCCTTGCCCGCAAGCGGCTTCCGTCTCATTCTTGCAGTTGCGTCAGGATATCAGCTGCGCCCCGGGCCTTCAGTTGCCGCGCGAGCGCGCTGCCCAGCGACTGCGGGTCGGCGCCCGGGCCTTCCAACTCGCCGCTCACGATGCGCGAGCCGTCGGCCGTCCCGACGAAACCGCGCAGGCGCAGGTGCGTTCCGTTCAATTCCGCGTACGCGCCGAGCGGCAGATTGCAGTTGCCCGAGAGGGCGCGGGAGAAAGCGCGCTCGGCGGCGACGCAGCATGCCGTGTCGGCGTGATTGAGCGGCGCGAGCAATCCCGTAAGATCGACCCTGCTCTCCAGGCATTCGATGCCGAGCGCGCCCTGTCCCGGCGCCGGCAGGCTCTCCGACGGCGACAACAAGCGCGTGATGCGGTGTTCCAACCCCAGTCGCTTCAATCCCGCGGCGGCAAGTATGATTGCGTCGTAGCCGCCCTCGTCGAGCTTTTTCACGCGAGTCGGCACGTTGCCACGCAGCGGCGCTGTCTCCAGCCGCGGGAAGCGCGCGCGCAGCTGGCATTCGCGGCGTGGGCTCGAGGTGCCGACGCGCGCCCCCGCCGGCAACTCGGCCAAACCGGCGTAACGGTTGGAAACGAAGGCATCGCGCGGGTCGCCGCGCTCGCCAATCGCGGCGAGGATGAAGCCCCGCGGCAGATCCATCGGCAAGTCCTTCACCGAGTGCACCGCGATGTCGGCACGGCCGCCCGCCAGCGCGTCCTCGAGTTCCTTTACGAACAGCCCCTTGCCGCCGATTTTCGCGAGCGCGACGTCGAGGCGGCGGTCGCCCTCGGTCGTCAGGCCGAGTATCCCGATCTCCGCGCCGGGATAGAGCGCGGCGAGCCGCGACTGGATGTGACGCGCCTGCCACAGCGCGAGCGCGCTCTCACGCGTCGCGATCACGATTCGTTGCGGTGGGCGGCCTCTATTCATCTAGCCTCGATTGAAATCCATCGCGTCGAATGGATAAACGGGGATTGACAGGATTTCCAAGGCCAGTTCACCGGGTCCGCCTATTCGAAAATCCTCAGGATTTTCCGAATTCGCGTACCACGTGCTGCTGGCGGCGGCTCACTGCGATGCGCTCCTCCACCCCGTTCAACAGCACTTCCCAGTGCGCCTCGCCGTCCTGCAGCGCGCGCTCGAAGCCGCGTACCGCGGCGCGCGCCACCAGGCAGTTGCGGTGCACGCGCACGAAGCGTTCGCCGAATTCCTCCTCGAGCTTGTTCAGCGGCTCCTCGATCAGGTGCTCGCGCGCCGTCGTCCGCACAGTCACGTACTTCAGCTCCGCCTTGAGGTAGAGCACTTCCGCGATCGGGATCAGGTACACCTTGCCGCGCTCCTGGGCGGAGAGATGCGTGCGCGGCGCGCGCGCGATCTCGTTGAGCACGCCGGGCCGCGGCGGCACCGACCGCGCGCGCGCCAGCGCCTCTTTCAGACGCGCGAGGCGAATCGGCTTGAGCAGGTAGTCGATCGCGTGCACTTCGAAGGCGCGGATCGCGAATTCGTCGTAGGCGGTCGCAAACACCACCGCCGGCGGCCGTTCGAACTTCTGCAGATGCCGCGCGACCTCGATGCCGTCCATGTCCGGCATGCGCACGTCGAGCAGCACCACGTCCGCCGGCACGGCCGCCATCAGCTCGATCGCGGCGCGACCGTTCGCGGCCTCGCCGACCACGGCAAGCGCCAGCTCGTCCGCGCAATCCGCAAGCAGATCCCGCAACCGCGAGCGCGCCGGCGCCTCGTCGTCCACGATCACCACCCGCAGCGTTTCAGCTTCTTGAGTCACCCGTCACCTGTCACGCTCTTTGACATAGGGCATCACGATACGCACCTCATAGGCGTCGTCGCTCGCCTTGACGGAGAGCCGCGCCTCGGCGTCGAAGTGCAGGGCGAGCCGCTCGCGGATGTTCGCCAGAGCCATCCGGTTGCCGGCGTGGTGGTCGCTCGCCTCGCGATAGGGATTGCGCAGCACTGCGTGCAGCTCGTCGCGCAGCGCGTAGACATGGATACTGATGGTGCCGGGCTCGCTGCGCGGCTCGATGCCGTGATAGACCGCGTTCTCCAGCAGCGGCTGCAGTACCAGCGGCGGCACCAGCGCGTCGCGCGGAAAGGCATCGATTTGCCAGTCGACCCGCAGGCGCTCGCCGAGACGCAACTGCTCGATGCCAAGGTACTGCCGGCACAATTCGATCTCCCGCACGAGAGGCGTGAGTTCGCGGTTGTCGGCCATCAGCACCCGGAACAGATCGGCCATATCCTCAAGGGCGACTTCGGCGCGCTTCGGCTCCTGGCGAATCAGCGACAGCACCGCGTTGATGCTGTTGAAAAGAAAGTGGGGACGGATGCGCGCCTGCAGCGCCTGCAGCCGCGCTTCGGACAAGGCGGGCGACAGCGCCCGCTCGCGCAGGTGGAAGTAGGCAAGCAACGCAAAAGTAGTGAGCGCGACCAGCGCCCAGTAACGCTCCAGCGCGGAGGGCTCGTCGCCGAGCAGGACGCGCCACGCCAGATAGAGCGCTGTAGCGAGCACGAGCTCCACCGCCAGCACCACCATCACGGCGGCCCAGTACGGTATTCGCCGCAGGACGTTCGAGAGCGCAGCGAGCACCAGCAGGGAAAGTATCAGCAGTGGCTCGACCAGGGCGGAGGACTCGATGAACTGCCACCACGCAGCGAGCAGGTCGGGACTCTTGACGATGGCGGCAGCGGCGGCCGCCACGTTCACGATGACCAGCACGCGCAGCATGATGCCGAGATTGCGGAAATTCGGCAGGGCGCCTGCATAGGCGTTTTGATTTATACTTCTCGCCATGCGCGAATTTTAGCAGGCCGCATGTCCGCCAACGACAAGAACAAGGGTCAGCCGTGGTCGGGACGGTTCAGCGAGCCGGCAACCGAGCTGGTGCGGCGCTTCACCGCTTCGGTGTCCTTCGACCGCAAGCTCGCCGAGTTCGACATCGAGGGCTCGCTCGCCCACGCGCGCATGCTGCACGCGACCGGCATCATCGGCAAGCCCGACCTCGCGGCGATAGTGAAGGGCCTGGCGCAGATCCGCGCCGAGATCCGCGCCGGCCGCTTCCCGTGGTCGGAGGCGCACGAGGACGTGCACCTCAACATCGAGAAGCGCCTCACTGAACTGGTCGGCGAGCCCGGCAAACGGCTGCACACCGCCCGCTCGCGCAACGACCAGGTCGCAACCGACGCGCGCCTCTATCTGCGCGCCGCGATCGATCAGACGCTCGCGCTCATGGGATCGCTGCAGCGCGCGCTGCTCGACCTGGCCGAAGCGCACGCCGGGACGGTGATGCCGGGCTATACGCACCTGCAGGTGGCGCAGCCGGTGACTTTCGGCCACCACCTGCTGGCGTACTTCGAGATGCTTGCGCGCGACGCGCAGCGCCTCACCGACTGCCGCAAGCGGCTGAACCGGCTGCCGCTCGGCGCCGCCGCGCTCGCCGGCTCCTCGTTTCCAATCGACCGCCTGATGGTCGCCAAGGAACTCGGCTTCGACGGCGTGTGCGAAAATTCGATCGACGCGGTGTCCGACCGCGACTTCGCCATCGAGTTCTGCGCTTGTGCCGCGCTGGTGATGATGCACCTGTCGCGCTTCTGCGAAGAGCTGATCATCTGGGCCAACCCGCGCTTCGGCTTCGTCGCCATCGCCGACCGCTTCTGCACCGGCTCCTCCATCATGCCGCAGAAAAAGAACCCCGACGTCGCGGAGCTCGTTCGCGGCAAGACCGGGCGCGTCTATGGGCACCTGGTGGCGCTGCTCACGCTGATGAAGGCGCAGCCGCTCGCCTACAACCGCGACAACCAGGAAGACAAGGAACCGTTGTTCGACACCGTGGAAACGCTGACGGCGAGCCTCACGGTGTTCGGCGAGATGCTGCCGGGCGTCAAGGTCGACCGCAAGGCAATGGAGGCCGCCGCCCGCCAGGGGCACGCCACCGCCACCGATCTCGCCGAGTACCTGGTCAAGAAGGGACTGCCGTTCCGGGAAGCGCACGAGGCGGTTGCCCAGGCGGTGCGCTACGCCGAGTCGCGCGGCAGCGCGCTCGCCGAGCTCAAGCTCGCCGAGCTGCAGCGCTTTGCGCCGGCGACGGGCAAGGACGTCTACGCCGTGCTCACGCTGGAGGGCTCGCTGAAGAGCCGCGCGCACCTCGGCGGCACCGCGCCCGCGCGGGTCAAGGCCGCCATCGCCAAGGCACGCAAGTCGCTCGCCTGAGGCCTCTTGAAAAGCGAAGCAGATTCAGCCGCCGATGGACGCAGATAAACGCCGATAAAATCCAGAACAAGGACGGCGAAGCGGCGGTCTTGGTTCTTGCTTTTGCGGTTTTATCTGCGTCCATCGGCGTTCGACCCTCACCCCCGCCCCTCTCCCGGGTGGAGAGGGGTGTTTCGAGCTTCCCCTTCTCCTTGGGGAGAAGGGGAAGGGATGAGGGATGGGCGGCTCCGTTCAGGTTTATTTCGTGGACCCCTGGTACGACATCGAGCTCGCGATCCGCGAGGCGGAAGGCGCGCCCTTCTCCATCGAGTCGCGCGCTGCCGTCGGTGGTGGATGCATCAATGAGTGCCATGTCATCCACGGCGGGGAACACGACTACTTCGTCAAGACCAACGCGCCGGGCCGCGCGGAGATGTTTGCCGCCGAAGCAGCCGGGCTGAACGAGATCGGACGCACTCGGACCGTCCGCGTGCCGCGGCCTGTCTGTCATGGTGCAAGCCCGACCGCCAGCTGGATCGTGCTCGAGTTGCTGGAACTGCAAAGCCCCGACGACCGGGGCATGCGCGCGCTGGGCCGCGGCCTCGCCGGCCTGCACCGCGTAACCGCAAAGTACTACGGCTGGCAGCGCGACAATACTATCGGCTCGACGCCGCAGATCAACACCCCGTCTGCGGACTGGATCGCGTTCTGGCGCGAGCAGCGGCTGGGCAGGCAACTCGACCTGGCCGCCGCCAACGGACGTGGCGGTCGCCTGCTCGAGCGCGGGAAGCGTCTAATGGAGAATCTGCCCGCTTTGTTCGCGGGCTATGTCCCCGCGCCATCCCTGTTGCACGGCGATCTGTGGTCGGGCAACGCGGGCATGACAGGGTCGGGCGAGCCGGTGATCTATGACCCTGCGGTCTATTACGGCGACCGCGAGGCCGACCTCGCGATGACCGAGTTGTTCGGCGGCTTCCCGCAGTCGTTCTATGCGTCCTACCGGGCGGAGTATCCGCTCGACGCCGGCTACGCGACGCGCAAGCACCTCTACAACCTCTATCACGTGCTCAATCACCTCAACCTCTTCGGCGGCAGCTACGGCGCGCAGGCGGAACGGATGATCGAGCAGCTTCTCGCTGCCGGCTAGGCGAGCGCGACTGGTGAACAGTGACCGGTGACCAGTGACTGGTGGATTCCCCTTGCCACGCTCTGTCTCCGTTCTCTGCAGCAAGAAGTTCCGGCTTTAGCGGCTTCGTTCAAAAGTTTTTACTCCGGTCACCGGTCACTGGTCACGACTCTTTGTGGGCGGAGCCGTGCTCCCGCGAACCACCAGCTCCACCGGCAACTCGAGCCGAGCCTCGAACGGCATGCCGGCAATCCGCGCCAGCAGATGCTGCGCAGCGTAGGTTCCCAGCTCCGCCGTCGGAAAGTGCACGGTGGTGAGCCCGGGCGTGACCACGGCTGCCATTTCCAGGTCGTCGAAGCCGGTCACCGAGATCTCGCGCGGCACTGCGATGCCCTGTGCGTGGCATTCCGCCAGCGCGCCGATCGCCAGCACGTCGTTGCCGCAGATCACTGCTGTGGGCCGCGGCCCCTCCTGCAGAACCTCGCGGAGTCCTTCACGCCCGGCCGATAACGTGTACGGTTTCTCCACCACGCGGCCGGCGGCGAGCGCCATGCCGCGTCCGGACAGCACCTGCCGCACGCCCTCCAGCCGTTCGGCAGCGCGCTCATTGCCGGCGGTGATGCCGGAAATCATCGCGAACTCGCGGTGGCCCAGATCGAGCAGGTGGCTCGCGACGCGGATCGCTGCGGCGCGGTTGTCGAAGCCGACGCAGGGATGCCTGCCGCTCGCGTCCAGCGCCCACGTCAGCACATACGGAATTTGCTGCGCGTCCAGCATGCGCATCACGCTCGGATGGTGCGTGGCGCCGAGCAGCACCAGCCCGTCTACGCCGCGCTCGATCAGCGCGCGCGTGACGCGTGCCTCGACCTCGGCATCGAACTCGTGGCTCGCGAGGAGCAGCGTGTAGCCCGCGTCGTCCAGGGTCTTCTGCAGGGCATGGGCGGTGTTGGCGAAGATGGCGTTGTCGAGCGTCGGGATCACGGCGCCGATGGTGTGGGTGCGCCGGGAAGCCAGCGCGCGCGCCGCGCCGTGCGCGACGTAGCCCAGCGCCTGCACTGCCTGCCGGACGCGCGCGGCGGTCGCCGGCTTGACCTTGCCGGGGCAGGTGAGCGCGCGCGATACGGTTGCCGTGGA
>Ga0208320_1000078_pt1 | contig 12914 bp, 13 predicted proteins | sample EasRivMeERMZT299_FD_187531 | JGI IMG/M metagenome (GOLD analysis project Ga0208320, IMG submission 187531) | Soil microbial communities from meander-bound floodplain in the East River, Colorado, USA - East River MetaG ERMZT299 (SPAdes) (version 2) | ecosystem: Environmental > Terrestrial > Soil...
CGATTCTCCGATACCGAGATAAGTTATCAGTTCCTCACGGACGATACGGCGCTGGTCGAGTGCGGCTTTACGGAGTTGCCGACTGAGACGATTACTCCTGACTTCGGTTCTGGGCACGTCGGCATGGTGCATTTGGGGCATCGGCCAATATATCTCTACGAATTGGAGTTGAACGGCACCATTTACCGTTACGCAAACTGGGGCATTGATGTTGTCATTGGAAGCTTCACTTGGGCTGCGGCCAGCATCACGCACTCAGCCATCTCGAGGAGCATCGACTTCATCAGCGAGGAAGTATCGTTGAAGATCAGCACGGACGACGATGCTCATCCGTTGAGGAATTACATCGGCCAGAATTTGCTTGAGCCAATCAACGTAACGATTCATGCCAGTGATTTCGACAGCTTCACTTACGCTCCATTGACACCATTGTATGAGGGCCGGGTGAACAATATCAATTTCCAGGAGGAAGGCCGCATTGACGTTCAAGTGTCGAGCATCTTGCGCATCTCGGAAATGAACATTCCCAAGATGGGCATGCAACGGACCTGTAACAATCGACTCTATGACGTGAACTGTCAGGTTGTGGAAGCAACGTTCACGACGGCTGGCACATTGATAACTGTCACGGACGATTACATCGAGGCAACTGCCTTCGGAGCCAAGGCCACAGCGGAAGGTGATCCAAACTGGTTTGCGCTCGGCCGGGTGAAGATAGGTGACGAATGGCGCACGTGCGTAGGCCAGGACGCAAACAAGCTCTACATCAACTTTCCATTTCGCAAAGCCATTGTCGGAAACATAGCCAACGCGCGGGCCGGCTGCGACAAGCGGATTGTCACTTGTGACGATAAGTTTGATAACCTCGACAATTTCCAAGGCTATCGCTACATGCCGAATCGCAACCCGCAAATGGAAGTGCTCTCAAGACCTAAGGGAGGGGGAGGCAAGAAGACATGACAAATGAGAAGTTCCGTTCACAGGTGAAACGATTTCATCCTGTTGCAAATGGAGGCGATGAATCGATGTTAGCAAAACTGAGAGCACTTTTGGAGAGGCGACGGCAGCGAAGTCCAAATGAAATCCGGGCATGTGTTGAGTGTGGGCTTCCAGCTAAAGGGGAGCGTTGTTCAATGCATGCATTTGCTCGCCGCCGGAAACGGTTACTGCCGACATGAAATGGTTTTTCGAGCAACCCGGAAACGTGGAGCGGCTCCTTGAGGAATTGAAGACGTGGCGCGGCACACCGTTTATCGAATATTGCGGCAAGCGTGGTGTCGGCGCTGATTGCGTTCGATTTGTCGAATCGGTCTTGGTTAATCTCGGAGCCATCCCTCAAGTACGCTGGCCTCGTTATGTCTGCCGCAGTGGTGGACCAGAGATGCTTCAGGTTTTCGTTGATCACATGAATGCTGTGCCGGGCTTAATTCCTGTCTGGGACAGTGGAGGATTGACGATGTTGCGATTTCGTCATCTCGATGATTCTGAGCGGGCTAGCATCATGATTGGCGATCTGTTGCTCTGCTCCAATGGTAAGACGGGGCATCACATGGCTATTATGGCGCGACCTCCTACGCTATGGCACAGTCTGATCCGTCGGGGAGTAGTCGAAGGAAACATAGCTGACCCGATTATAGACAAGCATGTCTTTGCCATCTATCGTTTGCGGGCATGAGTGCGCAACAAATCGTCCAAGGCAATTATAATTTTGGCCAGTTCCCCAAAAAGGCTGGCCGCAACTTCGAAATCAAAGCCAAGGACTTCAGTCAATCAGAGCAGGGTGTTCCGCTGCCGGTTCTGTTCGGGACGCAGCGAATATCTGGCATCTACATCACTCCCATCTTTGATTTCCGCATCACGGATGATGAGGAGCAGCAGGGTAAAAAGTAGATGTCCAATAATCGCAAACCGTGGGTGTTATGTCCCGTGTGTAAAAAGAGACGCATGAGCCAAGGAGCGCGTCAATGTAAACGATGTCGCGCTAAAAACGCCAGTGTGGCCGCAATGAGAAAACGGTATGGGCGCTAAACAAGAAACCCAAACGGGAAGTAAATATTTCGGGAGCATCGCACAGGCTCTCTGTGTCGGACCTGTAGATATTCTACATCAGATTGGCAATGGAGACGTGATCATTTGGGAGGGACCAATCTTCCGAACGACATCGATGGATGGGCAGGGAAAGACAACGCTGACGACAACAATTGGAGTGCTTCATTTCTATTGGGGGACGATGACGCAGACGACAAATAGTCTTTTATCCGGACTGAAGCTTAATGGTTCTGTAGTCCCTATGAGTCCGTTTCATGGTGTGTGTTATGCCGTGCTGGATAACTTTCAGTTCGGCGGGACGCCGGCTCCTCCCACTCTTAGTTTTCTCATCTCGAAATTTGGCACAGCATTGACGGCTCTGAGCCAGCGCGTGACACGCATCAATGTCACGAATGAAGGATCGGGCTATACGAGTGTGCCAACCGTCCAAATCAATTCAGGTGGCGGTGCCGATGCATCGGCGCATGCGGAAATTGTAGGAGGTAAAGTCCGGAGAATCGTGATGGATAATTTCGGTCACGATTACACCAGCACGCCGGCCATTGTTGTAACCGGCGGCGGCGGTTCGGGGGCCACGGCAGTGGCTTATCTGATGCATGAAATTTACGGCGACGCCCATGTGCCAGAGGTGCTCTATGAAGCGTTCACCAATACCTTTTGGGGCATGGGCCTATCGCCGGATTACTTTGACCTTGATTCGTTCGTGGATGTGGCTTTGGCCTTATTGTCCGAAAGTACCGGACTGAATCCGTTGCTGGACGAGAATCAGACGCTGCGCGATTTCATCGGCAAGCTGTTCGAGTATGTCCAAGCGTTTCCATATTTCCACGAAGGAAAGATATTCCTGAAACTGATTCGCAAAGAGAATGCGGCTCTGGCTCCAGAACTGACTGATGCGGATTTCGCAGATGAACCGAAGCTGGCCAACCGAGGCTTGAACGAAACGTGGAACCTGACGCGCGTCATCTATCGCAACGGCCAAGGCTCACGCGACTTCAGCGAGGAAGTGGCAACGTGGGATGATCCGGCGAACGCTGTCATTACGGGGCAACTGGTGGACAAGGAATTTCAGTTCCCGTGGATCATACGGCACAACGTCGCAAACCGAATCGTCAAACGAAAAGGGATTCAAGGCGGTGTGCCTCCGTTGGTATATGAGTTGAAGCTGATTCCCGAGCACGGCGACTTGGTGCCTGGACAGTTGGTTCGGATCACATGGCCGAAGCTGGGATTGAACGAAGAGGCGTGTCGTATTATCGACATTACAAGAGGGACACCGGAAGAGCCAGAGGTGCGAGTGCAAGCCATGGTCGAGCTGGCGCGGGAGGAAGAGAACCAGATTACGTTGCCCGACGATCAGGACGACACGCCGCCAGTGGTGGACGATGATGGGACGAATGAATTTCCTTTGGTCAGTGTGGCACCGAAGATAGCTGTGATTCCCTCGGCGCTGCGGCCTGAGTTTGATGACGGTTTCCTCGCAGTATTCGACCGAAGCACAGCTTATCTGATCCAAGCTAAGGTTTACTGGACATGGGACCCGAGCCTGAAGTCTTACACCTTGGTAGCAACGCAACGCTCGTTTCCGCTTCACGCGATTGTCTTGGGGTGGCACAAGATCCGGCAGGCTGGCAACTGGCTATTGCGCATTCGCATTCCTAATACGTGGGATTTCGCGGACTTTTCGACGCTGATGGAAAGTGCGATGGACATCTATGGTGTGGCAGCACGAAGGAGTGTGCGGCTTGGCGGCACACCGAGCAATGTGCATCAGGTCAACACACAATGGTTGCGGAAAGTGTTGGATGGATATTTGGCTGCGGTATCGGCTGACGTGTATGACATTGAGATTGTGGCGGAGGCTTTCGGCACCGAGGCGTTGGAACTGGAAACGGTAGCAGACCCTCAACAGGGACCGACGGAGAATATTTATTTCGGGGAGAAAGAGGACTTCGCGATTGTCGGGAGCGACTCGATTCAGTTTGAGCGTAACGCACCGAACCCGCCGAACAATCCAGATGGCAGTAACCCAGATACGGACCTGATGCGCTACGTTAAGGTTGCGGTAGGAAGTCCGTTTGACGATCAACTGTTGGCTGACGTGGACCCAGTGATTTATGACCGAGATGACACAACAATGTCACCCGATGGGACGTTCGATCCTGATTGGGGCGCGAGGGCATGGACGACTTATGAGTTGTTCGACTGGTTGGCGGGACAGTATTTCCTGGCACAGAATGCTGCAGGCTACAGTGACGTGAGTGACATTGATGATGCGCTGGGTAATTTCTACAACTTGATTTCGAGCGACACCGAGGATCTTCTTTGGACTTCCATTGATGAGGTTTTGGGGGTTTACTTCGACGCTAGAAACAACATTTACAATGACGCTGCTTAAAACAAACACGAAGTGCGGGAAACGATATCGAGTTCTAATTGATGGATGGAAATGGTCCGGCACTCGTCATTGCGGAAAGCCCAAGGGGCACCATGAAAAGTGCGGCAAGGCTAAAGCGCAATGAAGCTGACCGACATTATCCACAGCGTAGGTGATCGAGTGCGCCTCAGTTCCCGCGTCACGGCACTGACAGGCGGCACTCGTGCTGTTGATTCAGTTGTCGTGACGAATGGCGGCACAGGTTATTCCTCTTCGTTCGCAGTGACGTTCTCCGGCGGCGGCGGTTCAGGAGCCGCCGGCACAGCCACAGCCGTCAGTGGAATTGTCCGCAGTGTGGCCATCACGAATCCGGGCACGGGTTATACGAGCGCGCCGTCTCCTGTGTTCACTGCTGGCGGTGGTAGCAGTGCGACGGGCACGAGCATCATGTTGGCGCTGACCTTGGACGCAATCGTTACGGCGAGCATCAGTCTCACAATCAATCCGACATTCCCGGTGTTCGTGCTTATCGGCGGAATGATTAGCGTCTATCGACTTCGAGCCGGAACGGATGCCGAGTCCTCACCGTTCATCATTCGACCAGATGATTACGCTGCATCCACGAATGAGAAAGTCTGGGAACTGTGCGGCAGCATGGACCTGCGGGAGGCGAGCGCGGTCAAGACGCTGACCTATGCCGCAAGCGTGGCTCTGGACTTCGATACGTTCGGCGTGCAAACGGTGGACCTGACGGGAGACATCACGTTCACGACCAGCAATCGAGGGACCGGGAAGCGGCTCTTGGTAAAGATTAAATCGGATGGCTCGCTACGCAACTTCACCTTTCCGTCCTGGGTATCGATGGGAGCAGCGTTGCCGGCGAGCATCGCGGCCAACAAAACGGCGCTGCTGAAGCTAACGGGCTTCGGCACCGCTGATACCGATATCGTAGCCGAATATTCCGTCGAGCCATGAGCGACGGCAAAACCCATATTTTGGTTGTCGAAGCAGCCAAGGCGTTCCAATGACAGAAGAAACGACATTGGTAAAAAAGGAAGTCGGGACCGTGCCGCAGGATTCTAACATCTTCGGTGTTTCTCTGCGTGGTATGCTGGCGGCAGTGCTGGTCATGACTGTGTGTCTCTCACATATTCTTGTTGTCTGTGCTGCGTTGTGGGATGCGATTGCGTTGAAAGAGTGGGGCAGGGTTGGAACATTCACGACCGTTGGAGAGCCGCTCTACAGCATGAGCATAGCGGCACTTGGATTCTACTTTGGCCAAAAGATCACCAAGCCATGAGACCTGGCTGGCACAAACCGGAGGAGAAGCCGAAGCAGAGCAAGGAATGCAAGCGCATCGAAGACATCATCTGCATCATCGGGACCATAGTGTGTCTTGCTCTCCTGGTGATACTGTTGGCGCGATGTTGAGAGAGATGGATCATGTGATCCACATATGCAAAAGGGAGAATGGGAACTGGCGATGATTGAGAAACGTTCTGTCATTGAGGCCCTCGAATATGTCTTGCGGATAGAACTGGATCGACATAAGAGAAGAGAGTTGAAAGAGAACCTTGCTGAAGTGCGATTGGAATTGAAACAACTCATCAAGAAAAGGAAAGGCTAACACAAATGGTGCTCATGGTACTCTTCTGGATACTTCTTATCCTCTGTTTCATCGCATCACTCTGCCCCGATTCCATGTCGCCATATTTGGGGCGTGGTCGTTGGGGCATCGTGCTGATTCTGCTGGCGATTCTTGGCCTTAAAGTGTTCGATAGCCCACTGGCGAAATGACGATTATCCCGAAACCAAAAGAGGAATGGCGGCACTACTATGGGATTGCGAATGTGACGTAGCGCTTACCGGAGCAGTAAAATAAGTGTAAATAAGTGTTGACGCTATTTGTGGCTGTGCTAGATTCACTGCGTTGATAGCACCGCCAGTAACGGAGCTTGAAACAGAAAACGAAAATGAAAACGATTCTCACGAAACCCAATTATTGGAATAGTATCCCCGAAGCAGTGAAAAGCATGTGGCAGAATATTGCCAACGGCTCACCCAGAACATTCGGTCACAGGCGAAATCCATTAGGCATTAAGATTTCGGGGAGAGCGGAAGGCCTTAAGCACTTTCGATTTTGGCGTATCGAATAACCCGGCTCCAGTGCTCCCGACGAACGTAGGAGCCGAGCCACAAACGAAAGCGAGAACGAAAAATGAGCGAGAATAAAAAGGGTATGTATCACAGTGAACTGGTTCGCATGGGACCCGTGGCAGTCACGGTCAAGAGCGATGTGTTGCGCAGTAAGTTCAAGGACAAACCAGATTACGTGATCCTGGAGATCGATGGTGCGGAGCGCATCTACAACACCGAGAATGATGAATGCGCCGACTTTTTTCGGGATCAGAAAGGCCGCACCTTCGCGCTGGTAGCCGAAGGCCGGGAGGCAGATGCGATCCTGACCTATGTTGGGGAGGGGGTAGCAGAGGAAGCCGAGCCGCGCAAACCGGCAAAACCTGCCGCTACAAAGCCACCGCCAAAGAGTAATCGACCACCTAGAGAGGCTCCCCGTGGCGCACAACGGCCTCAGGAGCGGTCAGAAGCCCCGGAGCAGGGTAAATCTACCCCTCCAGCGGCAAATCGGCAGGAACAGCGTCCGCCGGCTCCGTCGCCGGAGACACCGGAGCAGAAGCTGGCCAAGGCAAAGGCGCACGCGAACAGGGTGGCAAATTGCTATCTGATAGCGTTTACAGCGGCTGATTATGCTCGCACGCAGGTAAAGGAGCAGTGGCACCAGGACCTAACGGCGGAACAATTCCAAGGCTGCATCGCGATGATTGCGATTCAGCTTTCGAAGGATGGATTCCAGCACGCGGTGCCGACGGGAGTATTGCATCTCAAGAATGGTCAAGGAGCGGCCAAGTGAGCAACGCGAAGCATATACCGGGACCATGGCATGTGCGTGTAGAGATATGGGCTACTGATCCAAGCATTCTAATCGCAGAGTGCTGTACGCTAGATGGCCCGACCGAAGCATTGGCCAATGCTCGCCTCATTGCTGCTGCTCCTGAGTTACTGGCGGCGTGCAAGACTGCTCTCGTAGTGGTTTCGGAAATAGCCGATATTGACAACGAGAGCCGAGCAGGCTGGGCGCACAGAGAGCAGGATGCAACGATTCAACAATGGGTGGAAGCAGTGGTGAATGATATGAAAGAGAAAAAGAAACTGGCAGATGGCGCCGCCAAACAAATGACGAGCATGATGGCTGCTATTGCAAAAGCCGAAAGGGGGACTCCATGAGTCTCTATCGCCTGCAATGGAAATGCCGCAGTTGCGGCCGCCCGTTCGTGCCGCAGAAACTGACGGAACATATCTGCGTGACATGTGCTTCTCGATTTGTGGTTCGCTGGTATCTGAGCTACGCGGCAATCGTAGGTCTCATTGCCGGCTGGTTGCTGGCGCAAGGATGCAGAGCATAAAGACTATGAAAAAGCTTAACCAGTGGATCAAGGCTCACCCGTATAAATCGATGCTGTTCACGTTCCTGTTTGTCCAAATCGCCGCAATCATGGCCGTCGTAAATGAGAATGGGTTTTGGTGCGGACTGGCGATCTTCGTAGCTTTGGTAGTTTTATGGGCTGTAGAATTCTCAAGAGACATCTCGAAACTGTCCATCGTTCTGGCCTTGTCCATATCAACTTCACTCAACGCAGCAGAGCCCGAAGCTTCGCCCGCAGGAGTAGCTGTCGGTGTTGTCGTGATCTGCGTTGGAGGATACTGTGTCTATCGAGTGGTCAAGTTTTGTCAGAAGAAATTCCCAAAGGAAACTGCCAGCACGAACAATCCCCCAGCGTTCATGCCGCAAGGCGATGAATCAGCAGCATCGTGGAACTACGGATCGCTTGGCTCATGCGATCCAACCTTGACACCTGGGCCTGATTTTCTGGCACCAGAAACATCGGCAACATTGTTCGTGGTAGATGTGCGCATCGATGAAGAAGGAAGCGTCACGGTCAGAACAAGTGCGAGAGGCGAAGCCGAGACTCAAGACTGGATTGAGTTTCAATCTGAAGTGGCTCGCCATGGGATTCAGATCACTGGTAGCCCAGATGGCTCACAATACTTTTCGACTAATCGCGTGCCGTGTAGTGCGGAGGCTGTTCCGATCTCATTCGACCCGGATACCAAGACCGTTGATCTGAAAGACAGCGGAGGTCCAGTTAAGCTGATCGAGGTTCAGCGTTCTCGTGACCTGCAAAACTGGAGTCCATTCCTACGCACTAGAGTTGGTGCTGGTGGACGCGGATTACGTATCGAGGATGCTACGACAGCGAGCAGTATGTTTTATCGGGTGAACATCTCTCATTGACGGCGATTGTGGTTCGGAGTAAACCAGCGAAAACGAAAATGAAAACGATTATTGAAGTACGAAGCACAGGTCTAAAGGGGCGCACCATACAGCACAAGCTACAACCGGTGAATGTCATTCTTGGAGAATCATTCAGTGGCAAGACTGCGATTCTGGACGCGGTGCGCATCGGTCTTCTGAGCTATCACCCGAAGCTGGGTAAGCGGGCAATAGATACGTTCAAGTTGTGTAAGGGAAAGAAGATGATCATTGGTCTGGACTTCATCGATCAAATCGTTGAGCAGGTCTGGCAACTGGAACATGGCACTGTGAAATATGGTAACTGTGGAGCGGTAACCATCCCGCCTGTGCTTTTGGACTGTCGGGAGTATTTCGGCATGAGCGGACCGCAACGGATGCGCTACGTGTTTGACCAGATTGATCTGAAGGCCGCAGGTTTCACGGACGAGCGGGTGACGGCGGCGTTGCGCAGCATCCGGCCAGAAGAATCGACCGAAGAAACCGAGATGGTGATTAACGAGTGTCTGGAGACGGCGGCAGCACTGGTCAAGGAACGAGATGAGCAGGATGCAACGATGCAGCAGTGGATTGAAGCGCTGATGATTGATCTAAAGGAGAAAAAGAAACTGGCAGATGGCGCGGTTAAACAGATGACGAGCTTGATGCAAGGCTCGACTCAGTTGCGAGCGCAGGCCGGCACAGAGCGAGCGCGGAACGTTGAGCCGGAACTGAAGGCGACTCGCGACAAGATTCAGGCACTGCAAGTTGAGCGCGGGAAGATTGAGGTTCAGGTTGCCAATGTCCGAAACTTTGGCGTGCGCATCAAGTCACTGAAGCAATCGCTGGAACGAAGCGAGGATTTAGCCGACGACAAAAAGCGATTGGAAGCGCTGCTTGTCAAAATGAATAAGCAGATCGCAGGATGGCAATCCAAGGCACCGGAAACGGCACGGCAACTTGCCGAAGCACAAGCTGAGTATCGTGGAGCGCATGAGAACGGCCAGAGGCTTACGGTAGAGTTAGAAGAGTTGGAAGCGGAACACAAAGAAAGGATGAAGCAGTCCAAATGTCCTTACTGCAAATCGGCCAGCGCAGGCTGGAAAAAGAATATCGTCAAAGAGTTTGATACCCGGCGAAAGGAACTTCATTCAGAGTTGGCCGCGACGGAACTCAACGCGAAGAATCTCTTTAAGCAGGTGGCACTATACCGCACGGCTGATGAAGCTGCGCACAAAGAGGCTGCGGAAATGCAATCGTCAATGGTATTGCTGCGGGAAACCGACGCGGAGCTAGCCAGAGTTGCGTCATCTATTCAGCAGAGAAAGTCCTGGATGGAAGAGTTGAAGAACCTGGAAGCCCAGAATCCCGCCGCGCCTCCTTTCAATCGCATTGAGGCAATTGAGAAAGAACTGTTTTCTCTGGAAGGACAGTTGAGCGAACTCGACCGGGAGCAGAAGCGGCACGTATCCGCGAAAGCCAACGAGCTACAGGAGCTACGCGCCAAGAAGCAGGCCGCAGAACAGAAGGCGCGTGTCACGGTGCTGAAGCTGGCACTGGAAGAGTTGAGTGAGCTTCAGCAGACGATGATTGACGTGGCTATCAAGAATCTGATGGCGACCGCGAATCTGTTCACGCGATGCATTCTGAAGCAACCGCTGGACTATCGTGACGGCGATATCGGTTACGTTGAGGCCGGCCAATGGGTGAGCCACGAATGTTTTAGCGGGACCGAGGAAGCCCTGGCCTACGCTGGTCTGAGCGTAGCACTTGCACAGAGCGCACCGTTGAAGCTGGTCATCATTGACGAACTTGGAATTATTGATCCGCCAAGTCTGCGCCGGCGCATTGTGGACCGGATGCATGAGCTTGTGAGTGCTGGAGTGATCGGGCAGTTCATTGGTGCGGATGGGAGTGCGGCGGCAGCGGTGTATGAAGGGGTGAATTTGATATGGGCGACGTGAAATGCAAGGGTTGTATGGCATGCCCGATTGAAGTGCGCTACTTATTTGCAGTTGCAAGTAATCTTTTAAATCTGGTAAAGGGCCAAGACTTTGAGCGATTAGCAAGAAAACTGCCTGAGAGATGCCGTAAATAAGCTTTGCCCGCATGTAGATAAACATTTCGGAGATAAGAAGTGAATTGACACCGGCTCTTGAGCCGTGCGAGCATTGGGCCACGAAAACGAGAACGATTTAATGGATCAGGATGCAAAATTACGCCGGGATAGGATGCGAATTGGAGGTTTGTTTCTGTCGCATTTTCCATCTCATATCAGCAGAGCCAAGGCCGGAGTCATGTTAGGTGTGAGCAGGCAGCTACTCAAATGACCCAAATGGAAACTCTCAATTCATCCCAAACAGAAGCCGTGCGCTCAATGGCTCCACTCAATGTTATCATCGGCACTCCAGGTTGTGGCAAAACGAAAGTGTTGGTAGCCCGCATCAGGCATCTCATTGAATCAGGAGTGCATCCGAGCGACATCGTGGCCATCACTTATACGCATGCGGCCGCATCAGAGATCCAGAAGCGCATCGTAGATGGATGGGAATGTATCAAGGCTGTGACCACGGACGGCAAGCCACATCCGTCCGGTGATGCATGGTTTCCGCCGCACAGTATTCGCGCCTACACAACCCCGCCGCAATTAGGCTATTGCGGCACGATACACGGTTACGTGCTGAAGCTGTTGCAGCAGCATGGGCCACGGCTCTTGAAGTTGCCGAGCCGATTGTCAGTCATTGACGAAGAGAGCGCCGAGACTTTGCTGCAAGAAGTGATTAAGGATCTTGGTTACAAGGGGACCAAGGCGGAACTTGAGGAAGAATTACGAGAGCATCCGAGCATCGGATCGACATTGAAACCGGTTCTGTCATCGGTGCAACTTGTGAATGTTGAATACCATCACCGGATGATTCAGTACGGCATTCTTTCGTTCGATGCCATTTTGGATCTTGGAAATGTTCTGGTTGAAAGATTGGAGCCGAATGTCTCAGCCCATTTGTTGATCGATGAATATCAGGATGCAAGTGATCGGGTGCATCGCATCTGTGATGGACTGCCGATTGCAAACAAGTTCGTCGTAGCAGATCCAGATCAGGCCATCATGTCATTCATGGGTGGCAAAGTGTCGAATGTGATGAGTCTCACGCGAAATCCCAGCTGGTGCATTTTGAAGCTCGAGGACAATTATCGTTGCGACCGGAGCATCTGCGAGGCGGCGCAAAGCCTCATTGAGCACAACAAGAACCGGATGCCAAAGGTGACACGCTCAGCAACTAGCGGCGAGGGACAAGTGGATGTGTGGACAAATCTTCCGACAGAGATGCACGAATACACAGCCATAGCTCATGAGTTGCTGAAGCTGCCTCAAGGATGCACGGCTGCTGTGCTGGCGCGAACGAACTTCGTGGCTGCGCAGGTTGCCAGGACTTTGGAATCGATCGGTATTACTGTGCAAAAGAAAGATAAGCTTGGCCTTCCGGAAGACTGGAGCATATGCCGAAAGTTCATCGCGTTACTGGCCAATCCGGAGAACGATTATCTGGCTTATCAATTGTTGCTCCGTGGCGGTAAAAATATGGCTGACAATGTTAGACTCCGCGCGGCTGAAAATATGGAGAGCATCAATGCGCATGCTTTCAAGCTTCCGAAGCAGACTGCACCAGACGAAGTGATTGATGTACTCGGACGCATTGGAATCGAAGCTGAATCCGTGGAGCGTGTCCAAAGAGCCATCGACATGCTGAACGAGAACGATGGTCTGCCAGAATTGTGCCTAGTTCTGGGCAACGAGGATCTGCACCGCAAGGAAACCGGCAGCGGTGTTACGGTTTCTACGATCCATAGTTTTAAGGGTCGTGAGGCGGATTGGGTTATCCTGGCTGGATGCGATCTGGAAGTGTTCCCAGGAAATGATAACATAGAAGAAGCTCGGAGGCTTTTTTATGTTGGAATGACAAGGGCACGGCATCGATTGATTCTTTCGACGGCCAACACAAGGCGACAGCATGGATGGCACAAGCTCCCGCAGCCCGCGATGCCGTCGCAATTTCTCAAGGAAATCTTGAATTGAAAAGCCGAAACATAGCTTATGACTAAAGAACTCCAAAAGAATCG
>Ga0208320_1000079_pt1 | contig 12649 bp, 10 predicted proteins | sample EasRivMeERMZT299_FD_187531 | JGI IMG/M metagenome (GOLD analysis project Ga0208320, IMG submission 187531) | Soil microbial communities from meander-bound floodplain in the East River, Colorado, USA - East River MetaG ERMZT299 (SPAdes) (version 2) | ecosystem: Environmental > Terrestrial > Soil...
ACGACGAGGCCATGGGGCACGCCGGCGCCATCGTCAGGCACGCCAATGGGGTTATGGAAGGCGGCTCGGACCCACGGTCCGATGGGTGTGTCGCCGCCTTTTGATGCAAGGATGAAGGATGAACGTGGAAGGATGACCCCCGCTGCGCGGAAAATCCAAGAGTCCTGACCTTTCGCCAGCGCCCGGTCAGAAAACAACCCATCAAATGAAATGGCGGCCAACTGGCCGCCGTCTTGTTTTGGCTGGTCTTCCGACCGGGCGATAGTGAAAGGGAGGGACTCTCAGAGCTTCAGGCGGAGCCTGGGGTCATCCTTCCACGTTCATCCTTCATCCCTCCGATCGTGAGAACGATCAGAGTGCTTCCGCGACGGCCTTCCCAAGATCGGCAGTGCCGGCTTTCCCGCCGAGGTCCGGCGTCTTCGGGCCTTCCTGCAGGACTTTCTCGATCGCCTTCAACACTGCAGCACCGGCTTCGGGGCAACCCAGATGGTCGAGCATCATCGCGCCGGCCCAGACCTGGCCGATGGGGTTTGCGATCTTTCTGCCGTAGATGTCGGGCGCCGAACCGTGCACCGGCTCGAACAACGACGGAAACTTCCGCTCCGGGTTCATATTGGCCGAGGGCGCGATGCCGATGGTGCCGGTCGCCGCGGGGCCGAGGTCGGAGAGGATGTCACCGAACAGGTTGGAGCCGACCACCACGTCGAAGCGGTCGGGGTTCATGATGAAGTGCGCGCACAGGATGTCGATGTGGTACCAGTCGGTCTTCACCTGCGGGTATTGCGCTGCCATCTCCTTCACGCGCTCGTCCCAGTACGGCATCGAGATCGAGATGCCGTTCGATTTCGTGGCCGAGGTGAGGTGCTTCTTCGGGCGCGTCATGGCGAGCTCGTAGGCGTACTTGAGGATGCGGTCCACGCCCTGGCGCGAGAACACCGCCTGTTGCGTCACGAATTCGCGCTCGGTGCCCGCGTACATGCGGCCGCCGATAGAGGAGTACTCGCCCTCGCTGTTTTCGCGCACCACCCAGAAATCGATGTCGCCCACCTTGCGGTTGGCGAGCGGGCACTTCATGCCCGGCATCAGCCGCACCGGGCGCAGGTTCACGTACTGGTCGTAGCCGCGGCGGAAGGGTATGAGCAGCCCCCACAGCGAGATGTGATCGGGTACGGTCGCCGGCCAGCCCGCCGCGCCGAAGTACACCGCGTCGTGCCGGTTGAGCCGGTCGAGCGCGTCCTCGGGCATCATGCGGCCGTGTTTCGCGTAGTAGTCGCAGCTCCAGTCGAACTCGTCGAACTTCCACTGGATGCCGAACTTGCGGCCGGCGGCTTCCAGCACGCGCAGGCCTTCGGGCATGACTTCCTTGCCGATGCCGTCGCCGGGGATGACGGCGATGCGGAATTGTTTCATGTCTTGACCCCGTGATTCGTGAATCGTGATTCGTGAGTCGACTTGTTGCGCGAGGACAAAACAAAGGGCAGCCGTGGCTGCCCTTTGTTCCTGGATGCTGCCTGAAAGCGGCTACTGCGCCGCTTTACCTTACTTCGCAGCGGCTGCGGCGGCGGGTTTCCGCGCGTACTTCTGCCGGAATTTCTCGACGCGGCCGGCGGTGTCCACGAGCTTCTGCTTGCCGGTGTAGAAGGGATGGCACGCCGAACACACTTCGACCTGCAGGTCCCGGCTCATGGTCGAGCGCGTGTCCCACTTATTGCCGCAGCTGCAGGTGACGGTGATGGTGCTGTATACGGGGTGGATCTTCGGTTTCATGTGGCCTCCGTGCCCATGGGATCCGACAGAAAGGCGCGAATTATCCACAATTTACGCGCACTTAGCAAGTGCGCTGCGGAAATCGTCACCCTTATTCGTCACTGCTTCCTTGCGGCTAGCGCAGCAGCCGTCGCTGATCCGGTGCCCAGTTCTCCATCAACGCGCAGCAGCGGACGATTTCGCGCTTGCCGGCTTCGGCGCTCACCGGCGCGTAGCGCGACTGGCCGGAGATGACGGTGAGCGACACGAAATGGAGTTCGCCGGAGCGGGCTTCGATCTTCAGGTCGCCCGCATCCTGGCCGTGGCTTCGGATCACGCGCGTGCCAGGGCTGGCGGGAAACCGGAAAAAGGTCCCGGCCAGCATCGCGCCGATCAAGCGGTCGTCCACGTAGATGGCGGGATCGTTCTGGTCGTAGGTGGGGAAATCGGGGCGATACAGGTATATCGTCGCCTCGCCGGCAATGGGCATGAAGCGCTTGGCCTCGGCGTCACGCTCGGGCGTCGCCTGCGGCGTGGAGGCGCAGCCGGCGAGCGCGAAGATCGCCAGCACGACGCCCCTCCTGATCATTGCGAGCAGCGCTGCCATGGCCGCGCCAGCAACACGCCGCGTCCGACCGCCGCGCGCCCCGCCGCTCCGCTGATCTCCTGAAAGCACGATTGGGAACAACTCATGAAGGGCGTCATCCGCTGCTCACGTGGCTACTGGGTTTCCACCAACACTGCCTGCATGACCCGGGCGCGACCGGTCTGGTTGTCCGTCAGCTTCAGCGCGCTGCCTGTCATGCCGGAACACGTCGACCCTTCGACCATGTGGTGCACGAAGTAGAGTTTTCCGGCCTCGGCCTGAATCGTGATCGACGCCGCGGACGCCCCGGCCGCCTCGATGGTTTGCGATCCCGGATTCGCGACCCAGCGGTAATAAGTACCCGCATACGTGGTAATCCGTGCGCCCTGGTCAAGCCGGAGCGGGGCGCCGACATCCGCACTCATGGCGTCGCGCACGATGTAGATCGCTGCTTTGCCGGAAATGCTTTCGAATTTCCTGGCTTCGATATCCTGCGGTGTGAGCGGCAGCTGCTGGCAACCGGTCAACGCCAATGCAATCAGTAGAACTCGCCACGTAGAGCCACCTTGCAGGTTTTCCATGAGCTATAGCTTAGTCCAAGTCGGGTGGAAAAGGGGATTATCCCCGACGCATGGAGTCGAAGAAGTAGGGCTTTGGAGGGCGGAGCAGGGGCCCCGGTATCCGGGGATGCGACCCCGGAGAAGACCAGGACTTTTTCGCAGAATAGTAACTTGGAAAGTTGCAGGGCGGACTTGCGGTTAGCCTCGCCGCATCGAATCGAAGAAGTCGCACGCCGGAACGTGGAGGAGGGGCCCCGGTTTCCGGGGATCCGACCGCGGAGGCGGGCTGGGACTTTGGACCAAGAACGATGGAGCGGAAATGACCGTGAACGTCTCCTCGGGCGACTACCCTCGACGCATCGAGTCAAAAAAGTCCGCGTTGTTCTTCGTCGCCCTGATCTTGTCCAGGAGAAATTCCGTGGCCTCCAGCTCATCCATCGGGTAGAGCAGCTTCCTCAGCACCCAGATCTTCTGCAGCACGTCCTTTGCGATCAGCAGCTCCTCGCGGCGGGTGCCGGACTTGTTGACGTTGATCGCCGGAAAGATGCGCTTCTCGTACATGCGGCGGTCGAGGTGGATTTCCATGTTGCCGGTGCCCTTGAATTCCTCGTAGATCACGTCGTCCATGCGGCTGCCGGTGTCGATCAGCGCGGTGGCGAGAATGGTGAGCGAGCCGCCTTCCTCGACGTTGCGCGCGGCGCCAAAGAAGCGCTTCGGGCGCTGCAGGGCGTTGGCATCCACGCCGCCGGTCAGCACCTTGCCGGAGGCGGGCACCACGGTGTTGTAGGCGCGGGCGAGCCGGGTGATCGAGTCGAGCAGGATCACCACGTCCTTCTTGTGCTCGATCAGGCGCTTCGCCTTCTCGATCACCATTTCCGCGACCTGCACGTGGCGCGAGGCCGGCTCGTCGAAGGTGGACGACACGACCTCGCCCTTCACCGAGCGCTGCATCTCGGTTACTTCCTCGGGACGCTCGTCGATCAGCAGCACGATCAGCACCACGGCGGGATGGTTGGCGGTGATGGCGTGCGCAATGTGCTGCATCAGCACGGTCTTGCCGGCCTTGGGCGGTGACACGATCAGACCGCGCTGGCCCTTGCCGATGGGGGCGATGATATCGATGATGCGCCCGGTGATGTTCTCCTCGGCCTTGATGTCGCGCTCGAGCTTCAGGTGCTCGGTCGGGTGGTAGGGCGTGAGGTTCTCGAACAGGATCTTGTGCTTGGAATTCTCCGGCGACTCATCGTTGACCTTGTCCACCTTCACCAGAGCGAAGTAGCGCTCGCCGTCCTTGGGCGTGCGGATCTCGCCATCGATCGAGTCGCCGGTGTGCAGGTTGAAGCGGCGGATCTGCGATGGGCTGACGTAGATGTCGTCGGTGCCCGCGAGGTAGGACGTGTCGGGCGAACGCAGGAAGCCGAAACCGTCGGGCAGCACTTCGAGTGTGCCGCCGCCGTAGATGCTTTCCCCCTTTCTCGCCTGGTTCTTGAGGAGCGCGAAGATCAGTTCCTGCTTGCGCAAGCGGTTGGCGCCGTCGACCTCGTTCTTGACGGCCATTTCAAGCAACTCGCCGACATGGAGGTTTTTGAGATCGGATAAATGCATAAACTGCGACCCTTCGTGGGTTGAGGCGGGGGAAGAACAGGGTGGAACGACGTCGGCGTCCGGGCCGACCGTTGTCCGATCGGGGAGCGGGCGCGTTTCGCCCGAAAGCGTGCGGGGAAAGTCGGGGACCTTAGATGTGGCTGTCAATAAAAGCGGTAAGTTGTGATTTGGACAAGGCGCCGACCTTGGTCGCTTCAACGGCGCCGTTCTTGAACAGCATGAGGGTGGGAATGCCGCGGATGCCGTACTTGGGCGGCGTGGCCTGGTTCTCGTCGATGTTGAGCTTCGCGACCTTGAGGCGGCCGGAGTATTCCTTCGCCAACTCGTCGAGGATGGGCGCGATCATCTTGCACGGGCCGCACCATTCGGCCCAGTAATCGACCAGCACCGGGGTCTGCGACTGCAGCACCTCCGGATCGAACGTCTCGTCGGTCACGTAATGGATGTGTTGACTCATGAAGCAATTACCTGCGGGAATCAATCGGAAAGCGCCACGGAAGGTGTGGCTATCGAGACTTGCCCCATTATGCTAGCGAAATTTCCCCGCTTTGCATAGGGCCATTTCCCGGCCCGCGCCATCGGCAATACCGGGCGCGTCTGCTAAGATATGGACTCTGCCCGCAGTATTCAAGCCGGACCGGATTTCCGAGGCAATACTATGACTTACGTTGTTACCGAGACCTGCATTAAGTGCAAGTATACCGATTGCGTTGATGTGTGTCCGGTCGATTGTTTCCGCGAAGGCCCCAACATGCTCGTCATCGATCCCGACGAATGCATCGACTGCACCCTGTGCGTCGCGGAGTGCCCGGTGGAGGCGATTTTTGCCGAGGACGATGTCCCCGACGACCAGAAGCATTGGACCAAGGTCAACGCCGAGTTGTCGAAGGTGTGGAAGACTATTATCGAGAAGATACCGGCGCCAGCCGACGCGGATGAGTGGGCGAAGGTCAAGAAGAAGGAACACCTTCTTGAGAAATAGCTGATCGCCGAGCGCGTCGAAATGCGCCCCGACCTCGCGCAGCAGATCGAAGCCGGCTGCGCGGTCGTGACCCCGAACCGCAGGCTCGCGAATCACCTCAAGCACGAGTACGACACGCGGCAGATTCAGGCTGGCAAGCCGGCCTGGCCGACCGCGGACATCCTGCCGCTGTCGGCCTTCGTCGAGCGCGCTTACGGCGACGCGCTTTATTCCGGCCACGCTGCCGGCCTCCCGCTGCTGCTGGCCCCGTCCCAGGAGCAGGCGTTGTGGGAAAGCATCATCCGCGACGCGGACGGCACTTTGCTCGCCGTCCCCGAGGCGGCAGCGCTCGCGCGCGAGGCGTGGCAGCTCGCGCACGCCTGGGGCCTGCTGCCGCGCCTCAATAAATTTCCTCTGAATGAAGACGGCAAAGCGTTCCAGAACTGGGCGCAGCGCTACGAAAACATCACCCGCCGCGAGCGGCATACCGACGGCGCGCGCCTGGCGGACGTGGTTGCCTCACTGCTGGCGAAGGCGGAAATCAGGAAGCCGAAGTCGCTGATCCACTACGGTTTCGATCGGGTTATGCCGCAGCAGGCGGACTTTTTCGAGGCGCTGACGGTCGCCGGGTGCGAAGTGACGGGCGCGGGCCCGGCGCCGCGCGGCGGCGAGCGCCTGCGCCTGGCCTGCGCAGACAGCGCGGAGGAGATACGCCGCGCCGCGGCTTGGGCGCGGGCACGCCTCGAGGCGGACGCCACGGCGCGCATCGGCGTCGTCGTGCCGGAACTGGCGAAGCATCGCAAGTCGATCCAACGCATCTTCAGCTCGGTCATGGAGCCCGACTACGCGCTGCCGGGCCGGCGGCATCCGGTGCTGCCGTTCAATATTTCCCTCGGCGAGGCGCTGACCTCGTATCCGCTCGTCAACGCTGCGTTCCTCGCGCTCGAGCTGGCGGGACGAGAGATCGACTTCGAGCGCGCGAGCCGGCTGATCCGCTCCCCGTTTCTTGGGGGCGCGGATTCCGAGATCACGCGGCGCGCGCGGCTCGATGCGTGGCTGAGGAAGCGCGCCGAACCGGTCGTCACGCTCGACCGATTGCTGACGCTGATCGCGCGGGACGATGCGGGGTGCCCCATCCTCGTCCAGCATCTCACCGCGCTCGCCGGGTTTCGCAAGGCGCGCCTCTTCGGCGTGCAATCACCCTCCGCCTGGGCCAGGGGGATTTCCGAAGCGCTCGCGCTTATCGGCTTTCCCGGCGAGCGCGGTCTCGACTCGGTCGAATTCCAGGCGCATGGCAAATGGCACGAACTCCTCGCCGATTTCGCGGCGCTCGACCGCGTCCTGCCGCGCGCCGGCTACGGCGACGCGGTGTCGCGCTTGCGGCGGATGGCGGTCGATACGCTGTTTCAGCCGGAGACGCCGGCGCTGCCGGTCCAGGTTCTCGGCGAGTTCGAGGCCGCCGGGATGGAATTTGACCACCTGTGGGTAATGGGGCTGTCGGACGAATCCTGGCCACCTGGCCCGCGGCCGAACCCGTTTCTACCGGTGGCGCTGCAGCGCGACGCGGGGTTGCCGCAAGGCTCCGCCGCGGGCTCGCTGGAGCTTTCGCGCCGGCTCACCGGGGAATGGCTGTGCCGCGCCGGCGAGGTGGTGTTGAGCTACCCGCGGCACGAGGACGACCGCGAGTTGAAGGCGAGCCCTCTCATCGGCGCCGTGCCCGAGCAGGAACTTGCACTTCCCGGCTACGCCAGCTATCGCGACGCGGTCCACCGCCGGCGCCAGCTCGAGAGTGGCGAGGATGCCAAGGCTCCACCGCTGGCGGCGGGCGCGGCCGTGGGCGGCGGCACGGCGGTGATCAGGGACCATGCGGCGTGCCCGTTTCGCGCTTTTGCGTTGCACCGGCTGGGCGCCGAGGGTCTGGAGGAACCGCACGCCGGGCTGAACGCCCTCGAGCGCGGCACGCTGGTGCACCGTGTCCTGGCGCAGGCCTGGGCTAATATCAAGACGAAGAGCGCGCTGGACGGGACCGGCGAGGCCGAACTCGGCGCGCTGCTCGCGCGGGCGGCGGAAGAGGCGGTCGCGCGCATCCGGCGCGAGCGGCCGACGGTGCTGTCGGGGCGCTTCGCGGAGATCGAGAAGCGGCGCCTGGTGCGGCTCGCGCGGTCGTGGCTCGAGCTGGAGAAGCAGCGCGGCGGCTTCACGGTCCTCGCCACCGAGGACAAACGCCGCATGGAAATCGGCGGGCTTTCCCTGAATGCGCGTCTCGACCGCGTCGATGAGACCGACGACGGGCGCCGCATCGTGATCGACTACAAGACCGGTAACGCTGCGCCCGGCGCCATGCTCGGAGACCGGCCGGACGAGCCGCAGCTGCCGCTCTACCTGGTCAGCACCGAGCCGGACGCGGCGGCGGTGGCCTTCGCGCAGGTGCGGACGGGCGACATGAAGTTTGCTGGGCTCGCCCGCGATGCCGATATCCTGCCGGACGCGCGCACGCTGCCGGACGGCAAGCTCAGGCAGGCGGCGCCATCCTGGGCGCAGCAGGTGGAGGCCTGGCGCGCCGGGCTGACACGCATCGCCGCCGAATTTTCCGCCGGTGATGCCCGGGTCGATCCGAAGCGATACCCGGACACGTGCCGCTACTGCGATGTAAAGCCGTTCTGCCGCATCTACGAGCGGCTCGAAAACACGCTCGACGAGGACGCGGAATGACCACCGCCGGCATCCCCGACTTCGCTGCGCGCCGTCGCGCGCTCGATCCCGTCCGCTCGTTCATCGTGCAGGCGCCGGCGGGCTCCGGCAAGACCGAGCTGCTGATCCAGCGCTACTTGCTGTTGCTGACAACCGTGGAGCATCCCGAGGAAATCGTCGCCATCACCTTCACCCGCAAGGCTGCCGGCGAGATGCGCGAACGGGTATTGCGGGCGCTCGTGGATGCGCGGGCGGGGAAGGTCCCTGCGAGCGGTCACGAAAAGGCGACGCTCGCGCTCGCCGCAGCCGCGCTGGCGCGCGACGACGAATGCGCGTGGAACGTCACCGACAACCCGGCCCGGCTGCGCATACAGACCATAGACTCCCTGTGCGCGGCGCTGACGCGCCAGATGCCCATGCTGTCCCGCTTCGGCTCGCAGCCGGAAAGCATCGAGGACGCGTCCGAGCTGTACCTCGAGGCGGCGCGCGCGACGGTCGAGCAGGTCGAAAGCGATGACGCGGTGGCGCAGGACGTCGAACGGCTGCTCACCCATCTGGACAACGACGTCGGGCGCATCGAGACGCTGCTTGCCGACATGCTGGCGCGCCGCGATCACTGGCTGCGCCACGTGCACGGCCGGGAGCGCGACGAACTGCAAGCGGCGCTGCGGAACGCGAGGCGCAATGCGGTCGAGCGGGTGCGCGCGCTGGTGCCCGCAGTCGCGCTGGCGGAACTGCAGGCGGTCGCCGGCTTTGCTCTCGGCAATCTCGGAGGCAACGGATTCCCCGACAGCACTGAAGACTGGAGTTTGCTGGCCCGCGCGTTCCTGACCGGTGACGGCGACTGGCGGCAGCGGCTCACGAAGAGCGAAGGCTTTCCCGCGGGCAAGCCGGCGCAGCCCTGGAAGGAACGCGCGCTGGCGCTGATCGAGACGCTCAAGCCGCAAGCGGCTTTTCGCGCCGCGCTTGCCGACATGCGCGCGCTGCCCCCTGAACATTACAGCGACGAGCAATGGGAAGTGCTGGGCGCCATCCTGCGGCTGTTGCCGCGCGCGGTCGGCCAGTTGAAGCTCGCGTTCCAGGCGCGCGGCCAGGTCGATTTCACCGAGGTCGCGCAGGGTGCGCTGCTGGCGCTGGGCGGGGACGGGGCGCCGAGCGACCTCGCGCTCGCCCTCGACTACCGCATACGCCACCTGCTGGTCGACGAATTCCAGGACACCTCGATCAGCCAGTACGAGCTCATCGCGAAACTGACCGCAGGCTGGGAGCGTGGCGACGGGCGCAGCGTGTTCGCGGTCGGCGACCCGATGCAATCGATCTACCGCTTTCGTGAAGCGGAAGTCGGACTGTTCCTGCGCGCGCGCGCCGCGGGCCTGGCGGGGGTCGTGATGGATCCGATCAGCCTGTCGGCTAATTTCCGCTCCCAGGCTGGCATCGTCGAGTGGGTGAACGCGGCTTTCTCCCGGGTCATGCCGGAGCGGGAGGACATTGCCAGCGGCTCGGTGCCGTACACCGCTTCGGCGGCGACACTCGGGGCGCTGCCCGGTGCGGCGGTCAGCGTGCACCCGTTCTTCAACGACGACCGCGGCGCCGAGGCGGCTCGGGTGGTCGAGATCGTGACGCAGGCGCGGTGCGAGAACGCGGAAGCCAGGATCGCGATCCTGGTGCGCAACCGCGGCCACCTGCGCGAGATCGTGCCGCAATTGCGGGACGCCGGCCAGCGCTTCCGCGCGATCGATATTGAGGAGCTCGGCCACCGGCCGGTGGTGCAGGACCTGCTGGCATTGACGCGCGCGCTCTCGCACCCGGCGGACCGCCTTGCCTGGCTGGCGCTGATGCGCGCGCCGTGCTGCGGGCTGACGCTCGCCGACCTTCACGCGCTGGCCGGTGACGCGGCGGGGCGCACGGTGTGGGAACTGATGAACGACGATACGCGCGTCGGGGCGTTGTCCGGCGACGGCCGCGCGCGGCTGGAAAGGGTGCGCGCGGTATTGCAGGCATGCCTCGATCAGCGGTGCCGCGGTTCGTTGCGCGAGCGCGCCGCCGGAGCGTGGTTCGCGCTTTCGGGGCCGGCTTGCGTCGAAGATACGACGGATCTCGAGGACGCCGAGATCTATTTCGATTACCTGGAGTCGCGCGAGGAAGCTGGCGTAATCGCCGACCCGGCCGCATTCGAGGAAGGGCTCGCGGACCTGTACGCGTTGCCGGACCTGCAGGCCGACGAACGGCTCGAAATCATGACCATCCACAAGGCGAAGGGGCTCGAGTTCGACACGGTGATCGTTCCCGGCCTTGGCCGCCGGTCCCGCGGCGACGACAGCAAGTTGTTCCTGTGGCTGGAGCAGCCGGCTGCGGGCGAAGACGGGCCGGCCGACCTGCTGCTCGCGCCGATCCGGGAGACTGGTGCGAAGGACGACCGCATTTACGATTGGCTGCGAAAGCTGGAAGCCGAAAAGGAGCGTTTCGAGAATGGCCGGCTGTTGTACGTCGCCGCCACGCGCGCGCGCCAACGCCTGCACCTGCTCGGCGATGTGCGCTGGTCAACGGACGATGTTGGCGCGCCCGCGCTGAAGCCGCCGGGAGAGAAAACGCTGTTGGGCCAGCTCTGGCCCATCGTTGAACCGGCCTATGCCGCGGCGGCGGCATCGTTCGTCCCCCAGGCGCAAGCGCCGGTGTTCGAGAGTGCGCTGAACCAGTCCCTGCGCCGTATCGCATCCGGCTGGCAATCGCCGCCGGCGCCGCCTCGCGTCAGCTGGACGCCGCCCGCCGATCCGGTGCGCGGGCGGGACGCCATCGAGTTCTCGTGGGCCGGTGAAACGGCGCGGCACATCGGCAGCGTCGTGCATCGCTGGCTGCAGCGAATCGCCGACGATGGCCTCAAAGGCTGGGACCCGGCCCGGGTCAATGCATTGAAGAACGTGTTCAGGGACGAGCTTGTCGCGGCCGGCCTGCCGCTGGATGCGCTGGAAACCGCGGCCGGGGGCGTAGCGGCAATTCTTGCGCAAACGCTGGCCGACGAGCGCGGCCGCTGGCTGCTTGCTCCCCGCGCCGACGCGCAGTCGGAGTTGCGGCTCACCGGTGCGGACGCGGGCGGTGTGGTGAACATCGTCATGGACCGGACTTTCGTGGACGAGCAGGGGGTGCGCTGGATCGTGGACTACAAGACTGGCACGCACGAAGGCGCGGACGTCGAGGCTTACCTCGACCGCGAGCATGAACGCTATCGCAGGCAACTCGAACGCTACGCCGCCCTGCTGCGCGGCCTCGACCCCCGCCCGATCCGCCTGGGCCTCTACTTCCCCTTGCTCAATGGCTGGAGAGAGTGGGAGGGCTAGAATGACTTCCGCCATGAGCCTTTGCGACGCGACACTGCGCTCGACGCCGGAGACCGTGAGTTGGGGCTGGATCGCCGCGGATCGCGCGCCGGTATTGCGCGTGAAGTCCGGGCAGACCGTCCGCATCGACACGGTATCGCACCAGGGGCTCAACACGCCCAGGGATCCCGTCGCGTTTTTCGGCGCCGCCGGCGTCGCGCCCGGCGAGGTGCTGAAGGATGCCTCGGAAATCTACAGGGCGGTCAGGCGTGAAGACCGCGCGGGACCGCATATCCTGACCGGGCCGATACATGTCGAAGGCGCGCAACCGGGCGACATGCTGGAAGTGCGCGTGCTCGATGTCGAGATCCGCGTCCCGTACGGCGTCAACGCGACTGGCCCCGGGTCGGGTGTCGTGCCGGACCTGCTGACGAAGTCGGAGCAGAAGATCATCAAGCTCGACCTCAAGCGCAACGTCGCGCTCTTCGCGAAGGAAGTGGAAGTTCCGCTCGCCCCGTTCATGGGCATCGTGGCTGTCGCCCCGCCGCCGCAGTTGAAGCGCGTCAGCACCAAGCCGCCCGGCGCGTTCGGCGGCAATATCGATTTCAAGCACCTCGTCGCGGGCAGCACGCTGTACTTGCCGGTGTTCAACGAGGGCGCGCTGTTCTACACCGGCGACGGCCATGCGTGCCAGGGCGATGGCGAGGTGGACGGCACGGCGATCGAGATCTCGCTCACGCCGACGCTGCAGTTGATCGTGCACAAGGGCGCGGGCAAGAGCATGAACTGGCCGCGCGCGGAAGACGCCGCGAATTGCTACTCGATGGGCATGGGCCCGACCCTGGACGAAGCGCTCAAGAACGCGATCCGGGAAGCGGTGGACTTCCTGAAGGGTAGGGCAGGCCTGTCGACGGCGGAAGCCTATGCGTTGTGCAGCCTCGCTGTCGATTTCAGGATCGGCGAGGCAGTGAATAACGTGCTGATGGTCTACGGCGTCATTCCCAAGCGCCTGTTCCGCCAGCAAGCTGCGTACTGGGCGGAACAGCGGTGATGAGTGATTGGTGATGGGCTGAAATTCGACAGGACGCCGCGCGAAGCGCCGGCTCCTGCCACATTTCACTACGCGGTCTTTGCGAGCCGCCGTGCGGCTTGAAGCACCATTTTCGCCATGACCGCTGCGGGCCGG
>Ga0208320_1000082_pt1 | contig 12495 bp, 9 predicted proteins | sample EasRivMeERMZT299_FD_187531 | JGI IMG/M metagenome (GOLD analysis project Ga0208320, IMG submission 187531) | Soil microbial communities from meander-bound floodplain in the East River, Colorado, USA - East River MetaG ERMZT299 (SPAdes) (version 2) | ecosystem: Environmental > Terrestrial > Soil >...
GCTGAACGTGGATCTGGCCTATGGTGAAGCGACCCGGGAATACCGCGTGCACTTCGCTGTGGGAATCACTTTTTGATGCGCCGCCTGGCCTACCTCCTGCTTGGCTTGCTCGCCCTCGGCGCCGCGCTGGCTTGGCTCGCGGGCCGCGATGCGAGCCTGCAGTGGGCGCTCGCCCGGGTCACCCAGGCCAGCCAGGGCAAACTGCAGTTCGAAGGCGTCCGCGGCTCGCTGCTGGGCACCATCGACGTGGATCGCGCCCATTTTTTCAGTCCCGAACTCGAAATCAGCTTTACTCGCGGCAGCTTGCAGTTCTCCCTTTTCCCCCTGCTGAGGGGCGATCTGATAATCGACCGAGTCGCAGCCGATACAGTCACCCTGCGCCAAACGCCGACCGGCAAGCCCTCGCAGGCACCGCAAGACCTGACGCTGCCGCTGGCGATTCAGGTGAAAGCGCTGGAAGTGAAGGAATTTTCCTTTGAGTCCGGAGCGCTGAATCTGTCGGTTACCCGCCTGCGGGGACAATTCAGCAGCGATGGCAAGCAGCACGAGATCGCACTCGATCATGTGGAATCCCCATGGGGCACCGCTTCAGCATCGCTGTCCCTGGGCGGCCTGGCACCGTTTGCGCTAAGCGGCAAAGCACAGTTCAAGCCGCTCCAACCGGCATGGCCGCCCGCGACCCGCATCGCGTTCAGCGGCAATCTGTTGCAGTTCAGGGCGAATCTCGACGCCCATACGCCATCGCTATCGGTCAAGGCAGCCGCTCAGCTGCGCCCCTTCGATCCCGCAGTGGTGCCCGACCTGACTGCCGACATCGAGCGGATCGATCTGCGCGGCTTGGATCCCACTCTACCCCGGGCCGAACTGAAGGGAAGCATTCGCGCGCATATGGGTGCCGACAACGCCTTGACTGGCGATGTGCTGCTCCGTAACACGCAAGCCGGGCCGCTCTCAACGGAACAGCTGCCGTTCAGCGAAGCGCGCTTCCAGTTCCGAACGGACTTCCAGCAGTTGCGCCTCTCCCGCCTGGATCTGAAACTGGTTCGTGGATCGTCCCTGGCCGGAGAGGCGGTCCTTGCCGCGGACGGCCTCACTGCGCGGCTCACCGCGTCGGGACTGGATCTCAGCGCTTTCGACACCAGGCTCAAACCGACCCAACTCGCGGGCAATCTTGCGCTAAACCTCGATCGGACCCGCCAGCGCATCAATGCACGGCTTGCCGACCGACGTTACCACTACGAAGCCGATGTTTCGCGTCGGGGTGATCGCCTGGAAGTGCGCAAAGCACTGGTCCGTGCCGATAGTGGCAGCATCACGGCACAGGGATACTTCGAGACGACGCGAACCTACCCGTTCAAGGGCCATATCGAGTTCAGTCAACTCGATCCGGCCGCCTTTGGAGATTTCCCCTCCGCGCGGCTGAACGGCACTGCCGACGTTAGCGGATGGATCAATCCGGACTGGCAGGCCGACGTGAAGCTCGCGTTGAAGAACAGTAGCTGGCGCAACCAGCCGCTGTCAGGGCAGGTTGAAACGTCGCTGACCGAGGCGCGCCTGTGGAACAGCCACGGTGAAATCTTCCTCGGCCGCAACCAGGTGGATTTTCGTGGTGCGCTCGGCATGCCTGACGACCAACTCGATCTGGACTTCAAATTGGGCAGCCTCGAGCAGATTGTTGACCAATGGCAGGGATCATTGCGGGGCCGGGCACGCCTGCAAGGCAAGTGGCGCTATCCGTCCCTCGACGTCGATGTGACGGGGGAAAAACTGAGGGGGCCACAGCAGATGCGCCTCGACACATTGCAGTTGCGGGCAGCCGTCGAGGCCGCACTGGATGCGCCGCTGCGCATCGACGCGCAACTCAAGGGGATAGCTTTCGCCGGCATGACCAGTGATTCCGTGCTGCTGCAAGTCGCCGGCACCAATCGCGACCACCAGGCGGAGTTGTCGATCGAAGGTGAGCGCCTGGCACTGCACGCACAATTGAACGGCGGATTGCAGAGTTTCGAGGAGTGGTCGGGGCGTATCGCACGGCTGGAGATAACCCGACCAAACCCGGTGAAACTCGAAGCGCCGACCACGCTGTCCGTCTCGAAAACCGGGCTCGATATCGGTGCGGCACGACTCACCTCCTCCGGTGCGCGCCTGGAAATGACGCAATTGGCCATTGCCCCGGGTGTCGTGCGCACCCAGGGCCGCTTCACCGGTTTGCCGCTCGCGCTGCTCAACCTGCTGCCGGCGGACGGGGGAATCGAGACATCGCTTCTGTTGGGTGGCGAGTGGAATATCGACGCAGCACAGACGCTGAATGGCTTCCTGCGCGTGCACCGCGAATCCGGTGACATTTTGATGGTCGGTGGAAATGCGATCGAGGAGCAACTGACCGAAGCACGCCTCTCCGTCGTTGCCGACAACAATCGCCTGCGCATCGAGGGCAATGCCACCGCCATGCGCGGCGGCTCCATGCGCGCGCAACTGGATGTGCTCGCCGCGAAGGACGATTCGGGCTGGGTGGTGCCGGCAGATGCCCCCATCGTGCTGAGCGCCGATGCGAACCTGCTCTACATGGACTGGCTCGGCCCGTTCATCCACCCGAGCCTGCATACGAACGGGAAGTTGCGCGCGTCGGCGAGCGGCCGCGGAACCTGGGGAGCACCGATCCTCGAGGGACGCATTGATGGGTCCGATCTCGCCATCAGTGAAGCGGGCAGCGGCCTGCGCCTGACTAAGGGTACGCTGACTGCGCACTTTTCCGATGAACAGCTCGTACTGGACGCTTTTAGAATCCATGGCAAGCAAGGTTTTCTCGACGCAACGGGAAAAGCCAGCTTCCGCGGCGGGCCAGAGCTTGTTCTGACCTTCCAATCCCGGCAACTCGGGTTGCTGGATCGTCCTGGCTGGGACGTCAATACCGATGCCGAAGGCACGTTCACTGCGGATCGAAAGGGGGCCAGGTTGGCCGCGCGTATCAAGGTCAATCACGCCAATATCGGTATACCGGAGCGCGGCACCGCACGGCTGTCGCAGGATGTTGTGATCAAGGGTCCGGCGGACAACACATTGAAGAAAGGCCCATCACATTTTGCGCTGGACTTGCTGGTGGATCTGGGCAGTGATTTCCGTGTACGAACCATCGTTAGCGGCGCAGCTCTGAAACAAGTGCTATCCATTTATCAAAACAAGCTGGATGCGCGGCTTGGCGGGAGCCTGCAGATCCGCAATGAGACCACCGGCGCACTTTCTGCCAAAGGGAAAGTCCGCGTGGTTGACGGCACCTACACGTTTCTTGGCAGGCAGATGGATATCAAGCGCGGCACGTTACAGTTTGACGGCCCCATCGACAATCCCGCGGTGGATATCCTGGCTATGAACGAGCAGTTCCAGGTAAAGGTCGGCGTCAGTGTCACGGGCACTGCCCTCAACCCCCACACACAACTCGTGTCCGATCCCGTGGTGTCCGAACAGGAGAAGCTCTCCTGGCTCCTGTTCGGGCGTGGCGGACAATCTCCGGACTTCGCACGCTCGAGCGGCAATGCTTCAGCCCTCACGGCCCTGGGCATGCAGGTGTCGGACAACGTCTACGTGGGCTACGAACAGGGATCAGTTGGAACCTCGAATATCATGACCATTTACACCAAGGTGACGAAACGCCTCACCGCAGAAGCTCGAGCCGGTGACACGAGCTCGCTGAGGCTGTTTTACACCTTCGAACTGGATTAGGAATGCGCTTCAGATGTCAGTGCCGGCGGCAGCGGCGATGAGGTCTTTTGTTCCAGGTGTTTTTCGAGACCTTGTCTCCACCGCACTTCGCTAGAAACTGATCGCGAGTCCGACCGACCAGCCCGTGACGTTCTCGCCGAACTTGTAGCGGGCCATCAGCCGCGTGCGCGTCACGGTGATATCGTGGGCGCTCGAGTCGAGCTCGAGTCCAGCGCCAAGCGAGCTCAGGTAATTGAACCCCAGGACGCCGTCCAGGTCGCCGACGAAGGTCGTGTGGGCGAACTCGAGCACGTAGCGGAGCGGCCGCTCGAGCATCGCGATGCCCGTCGGCGCGCGCCAGCGGGACCACAGGCTCACGCTCTGGGAATCGGCGCTGCCCTTCACCGCCGTCGAGGTGCCGCCGAAACTCTGGAGGTAGATGTTGGTGTACCGCAGCTCGACGTCGATCTCGTTCCCGGGCCGATGGCGCTCGTAGTCGAGCACCAGCGAGCCACCGAGGCCGTATGCGTTGAGCCGGCCGTTCACGAGAAAGTCGAGTTCCGCGCCAGTTTCGGTCTGACCGGTAGCCGATACATTGCTATCGACACGGCCATACGAGAAGTTGAAGATCGGTCGGAACACCAGCCCCTCGGCAACCGGAAAGTCCCACCCGATTCCCCCGGTCGCTGAGTACGCGTCCCACTTCGCTGCGACCGAGCGCTCGAACTGTCCGTTGCTCGCGATGAACGTCGGGTCGTAGCGGCTGTAGCCCAGGGTGCCCTCGAGGTAAAGCGGAAATTCCCTGCTTACCGTGAAGCCACCGCCGAGCGTGGTCATGCCGAAGTCGGGATTCCCCGTCGCATCGTTGGAGATGGAGAGCGCGCCGGTAGTGACGTCCGGCGTCAGCATGTAGCCCATCAACGCGAGCACGCCGTTGACGCGTTTCTGGAGGTTCCCGCCGACCGGCTCGAACGTCTGCCCGAGCGCCAGCGCCGGAGCGAAGGCGCATGCGGCACCCAGCGTCAGCGCTGCGACCTCTGAGCGGCGCCGGCACACCGGCGCCCGGCGGGTTGCGGCGGCATTGAGGTCTTGTCCGCGCGTGGTTATCACATTGAGTGTTCGGTCACCATGCTCTTCGTCACTTCACCTTATCGATGTCCGGCAGCTTCCATGACTTTGCGCGTGGTTTTGAAGGAAATCACCTGCATGACAGTGGATGAATCATTTTGAGCGTCACCCCGCCGGGTCGAACGATATTACTACTTGCCCTCGAACGGAAAAACTCGCTTCCATTCGCTCTTCATGTTCACGATGGTCCAGCCTTTGCTCTGCGCCTCATCCAGCGCCTTGTCGAGGCGGCCGACGGAGAACTTGCGGTCGTAGGCCCACTCCCGCTCCGCGTCGGTGTGATGGACGAGCCCCATGAAGCGCGCGCCGCCGCCGGCAGCGGTCCACTGGAGCATCTGGAGGTCGCCGTCGGAGTTTCCGAAAGCGAGAATCGGGCGCCGGCCAATGTGCTTCTGGATGCCGACGGGCTTGCCGTCCTTGTCGTCGATGAAGTCGATCTCAGGCAGCTTCACCAGCACGGGCTTGCCCTCGCGCAGTTCGAACTTCAGCTTGCCGGTACTGCCGATGACTTGCTCGGGCGGGATGCCGTAGACCTTCTCGGAAAACACGCGCATGAAGTCGGCGCCGCCGCATCCGCTGTGGCAATATCATGCATCATGCGGGGTAGAACGCAGTTCAATTCGCCCGCTCCAGTTCGGTGATGAGTTGCTCCACGCCGGGTTCGTCGGGCAGAACTTCCGCGATTTTTCTCGCGTAGGGGAGCGCTTCTTGAGGTTTGCCCGCATCGCGGTTCATGGAAACGAGTGCGCCGAGAATTTCCAGATTGTACGGGTGGCGCGCCTCGGCGGCCCGCAACGCGGAAAGCGCCTCGCCCCGCCTGTCGGCGGAATGCAGCCCCACGGCATACACAAAACCATAGCGGGCGTTGTCAGGGGCAAGCTTCGCCGCCACAGCGAGTTCCTTGAGCGCCGCGGCCTTGTCGCCTTTGCGCACCAGCAGCAGCCCCAGCGCATGGTGCAGGTCGGCAGCGCGCGGCAGCAGCACGAGACCGCGGCGCAGTAGTTTTTCGCCCTCCGCATCGTTGCCCTGCTGGCGGTAGGCGTCGGCGAGATTGACGTACGCACCGGTGAATCGCGGGTCGAGTAAGAGGGCGCGTTCGTACGCGGCGATCGCCTCGTCGGGACGGCGTTGGCGCGAGCGCAGGTTGCCCAGATTGACATTCGCTGTCGGCCAGTCCGCGTCCTGCTGCAGCGAATCAACGTATTCGATCGTCGCCTTCTCTCGATTACTGCGCTGGTCGGCTGAGAGCTGATCGTCGCCTACGTCCGCGAGAACGCGCGCGGCTTCGACGCGCACGCCGCGGATCGGGTCGGCGAGCAGCGGGGCAGCCGCTTGCGCGCGCACGGCCGGCTCGAACGGCTCGACCAGCCCGAGCGCGGCGATGCGCATCGCGGGATCGACATTCGCGAGCAGCTTGCGCACCACGGGCAGGCTTTGCGGCCGGAGGTGCGGACCGGCCAGCGTTGCCGCGGTCGCTTTCACGATGGGCGGCGCCATCGCGTCCTCCGCCAGCGCGAGCAGCGCGGGCAGCGACTTCGCACCCTGCGTTGCGCCAGCATGCAGCGTCGTGCCGTAGTGCCAGCGTTCGCGCCAGGCCTTGCCGTACCATTGGTCCATCGCCGCGATGGCCCACGCGGGCCTGCGGCCGGTGTGGCACTGGGTGCAGGCGTTCGGGCTGCCGAGCGACAGCGACAGATCGGGACGCGGCGCGCGGATGCCGTGGTCGCGCCGCGCGTCGACCACCATGTAGTTCTGTGCCGGCATGTGGCACTCGACGCATTGCGCGCCCGGCGTGCCGGCCTGGTGAAAGTGGTGTTTCTCCGTGTCGAACGCGGCTGCGTTGTGGCAGCGCACGCACAACGCATTGCCTTCGGCGCGCAATTTGAGCGCGTGAGCTTCGTGGCAGTCCATGCAGGTAACGCCGCGCTGGTACATCCTGGTTTGCAGAAACGAGCTCCAGACGTAGACCTCCTCGCGCTGTTGACCGTCGGCGTAGTAATTCGGCGCGGTGAGCAATGCCAGCCGGTGCGTGTCGTCGAGCGGCGCGCCGGGAGTGCCGCTTTCGGTGATGGTCGAGCGGCGGGCGTGACACGCCGCGCACACGTTCATCAGGAAATCGGCAGCGGGCTGGTCGCGCTGCGCCGACGCTGCATCCGTTGCCGCGAACTTCCACGCCTCGTTCCAGCGGCTTCTCAGAACCACGAGGCCTTTGTCGCTGTGCGATGCGTATGGAGGCCGCGCCAGCTTCGCCCAATCCAGGTGGCGCGAACCCGGCCCATGGCAGGCCTCGCAGGCAACGTTGATCTCGTTGAAGGTGGTCTTGTAGGTATTGCTGGCCGCGTCGTACCCCTTCTTCAGATTCGTCGAGTGGCACGCGGCGCACTGCAGGTTCCAGTTCTGATACAACCCGGTCCAGTGGAGCTGATCTTTATGGTCGATTTTCTCGCCGGGGTAGAGATGGAACCAGCGCTGCCCGCCCTCGCCTTTCGCCCGCGCGTCCCATGAGATGCCGAGCGTCTGGTAGCGCCCGCCGGGAAATTCGATCAGATATTGCTGCAGCGGCCAGACGCCGAAGGTGTACTTGATTTCGAAATCGGCGAGCTTGCCGTCGGGCCCGTCGGTGCGCACCATGAATTTTCCGTCGCGCCTGAAGAACCTGGACTCGATGCCGGAGTACTTGAACTTCGCATCGTCGAAATTGCCAAGAACCGTGGACGCATTCGCTTCCTGCATCGCGAGCTGATGGTGCGAGCCACGCCAGGCCTCCGTCTCCTTCGCGTGACAGCCGGCACACGCCGTGCTTCCCACGAACTGCGGCGCGGCCCGCACCGTGCTGTCAGGGGGTAGCCCAACAGGACCCCGCGCCTGCCAGAGCAGCACTAAGCCGGCAACGATGGCGACGCCGAGCCCGGCCAGCGCGAATTTCCAAGTCCTGGCCAAACGCGGCGGACTTACGGCCGGTGCCTCAGAGGAGGAAGATGCAGCAGGGGCGCTACTTTGGCGGGATTTGCGGCGACGTTTTGACATTGCTGGCGATCAGCCCGGTCCGCCTCTTGCGGATGCGAACGAAGTATAACGCAGCACGATTTCAATCCCGCCGGCGTCTGGACAATGATGACGGAACAGCATGAGAATCCTGAAATTGCGCTTTAGAATTTTCATTCGATGGTGCATTGTGGTGCAGAATGGTGTATTCTGACACCATGCCGACAGCAGAAAAAACCGTCCGTCAAAGCGTAAGTCTTCCTGCGCGAGTCGCCCGCCGTGTGAAGTCGCTGGCGCAAACGAGTAACACGAGCACCAGCCGCGTCATCACAGAACTCATCGAGTCCGGGCTCGACGCCCGCGAGCAGGAAAAACAACGCTTCTTTGAAATCGCGGACCGACTCTCACGCTCCCGCGATCCGGAAGAGCAAAAACGTTTCAAGGAAGAACTCGCCCGCATAACCTTCGGTGAGTGATGCCGAAGGTCCAGTGGACCGGTCTCCCTCCCCCGCTCCGCGACCATCTGTTCGAGCGGCTCCGCGAGCGTAAGATCACCGCTGAGGACCTCTACCAGCTGAAGGCTTGGAGGGAGTCTGAACCCGAGGCGCCGGATGGGCCTTGGTACAAGGACTTTGGCTCCTTTAAGCTCTGCGGCGAAGGGCAATATCCGAAGACGTTTCTGCTCCGAGGCCAGGCGGCCAAAGGGGAAAAGCTCTAGACGACTCTCAGTGCGCGAATGGTCATCGCTCCCGCCCGCCCGCCGTCTGCGCGCGCGAGCTGACGAGACGCGCGATCATGACCGCCAGAAAGAGCTGGCCGGATACGGCTTCGACGATCGCGAGCCCGCGCGCGACCTCGCTTACCGGCAACAGGTCCCCATAGCCGAGCGTCGCCAGCGTGACGAAGCTGAAGTAGATCGCGTCAAACAGGGGAAACTCACCCTTCGCGCCCGCGATATTGAAAGAGCCGGGCCAGACGTGCTCAACGCCGCTATACAGGACACCGAAGAACACGCCGGCGAGCAGATAGGCGCTCAGCGCGGCGTAGATGTGCTCGGCATCGATCCTGGTCGAGCGCAGCGCGAAGCGCAGCGCAGAAGCTGCGCTCAGCAACGCGATAACGGTCCAGAAAGTGGGCATCGCCGGCATGACACCGAGGAACCTCTGCGGCAACGCGAAATGGGCCATCAGGGCGGCTACCGTGAGGACCAAAAACACGCGTTTCCTCCACCCGGTCTCAAACCCGAGCGCGCCGGCGAGCAGACTCAGCGCCAGGAAAATTTCGAGCAGTTTCGCGTCGTAGCCCAAAGCCACCAGGAGCGGAACAGCGGCGAGCGTGGCCAGTAGCGAATAGAACAGGATCGCGTAACGGTGTGACGCGTACGCCTTGAGCACGTTGTCGATCTTCAAATAATCTCCAAATCTCAAACGCTCGTTTGAATTTTGGTGCTTGGATTTTGGTGCTTGTTTGAGATTTGGTGCTTGGATTTTGTTGCTTGACTTGAACCCAGCCTCGTCCGCCCAGCCGCTACCAAGAGCAAGGTGAGTGAAAAAAGGTGTCCGGAACCTTTTCCGCTCGTTAACGCGAAGCGGCCACGGCGGGCGTCTCAAAATTTCCGCCCAGCGCAAGGTGGAGGTTCACGCGCTGGACGAGTTGCTCGCTCTGCACGCGTAGCATTGTAGTGCGTGCCGCGTAGGCCGCGATCTGCTGCTGCTGGACGGCGCGCAGGTCGCCGGATCCCACGCGGTAGCGCACGTTTACCAATTCAAGCGCGCGCTCGTTTTCCGCGACTGCCCGCTCGAGGATCGCCGCGCGCCGCTCGAGCGTGAACCCGGACGACAGGGCGTTTTCCACTTCACCGAATGCCCGCGCGCCGATGCGACCGTATTCGGCCACTGCCTGCTTCTGCTCCACGGTGCGAATCTCGACCTGCGACTGCAGCGCGCCGCCGAGATAGATCGGCGCGAGCAAGCTCGCGCCCGCGCTCCACATTGGGTTATCGCGATCCTGGAGCACGAAGAGCTCGCTCGAAATAGTGGTTACGGCCGCAGTCAGCGAGATGCGCGGCAGTCGCGCCGCCTTTGCTTCTTCAGTCCGGTAGAAGGCAACGGCGACGCGCCGCTCGGCCGCCACCACGTCGGGCCGGCGCTCGAGCAGTTCCGAGGGCATTCCTACGGGAACCGGCACCGGCTTCGCGGCGAGCCGCAGGGGCACTTCAACCGCCCCAGCGGGATAACGTCCGACAAGCGCCTCGAGCGCCCGCAGCGCCTGACGGTACGATAGATCGAGTTGCTGAACGGCGTCGCGGTAGGTCTGGAGGCTCGCCTGAGCCAGCGTCACGTCGTACTCATCGCCCTTGCCGACCCGCACCCGGTCCTGCGCGAGGCCGACGATGCGCTCGGCCGAGCGCATCATGTCTTCGCCAGTCGCCTTCTGCAGCCGGGCTTCCGTGGCGAGAAACCAGCTCTTGGCGACGAGAGCGGCGATGGATTGCCGCGCGTATTCGATGTCGAGCTCGGCAGAAGCATATTGCAACTGCGCCGCCTCGCGCCCTGCGCGCACGCGGCCCCAGAGATCGAGCTCCCAGTTGGCGAAGATGCCTGCGCCTTCCAGGCCGCTCGAGTCGCCGCTCAAGCTGCCGCCACCGCGCGCGAGCAGGTTTACCTGCGGGTAAAGCGTTGCGCCCGCGAGCTTCACGTAGCCGGCGGCCTGCTCGACCCGCGCCGCAGCCACGCGCAGGTCCGGGTTATTCGCGATCGCCTCGCGCACGAGCGCATCCAGGTTCGGGTCATTGAATCCCGCCAGCCATCCGTTTGCGACGGCTCCGGCCGCGCCGCCCTTCTCCACCCACTGCGCCGGAACCGTCAGGTTCGGCAGCGCCTGCGGTCGGATGTCATCGGCTTTGGGCGGTGCCGGGAGCGCGCAGCCGGCAAGCGCGGCAACGAATAAAGCGATGGCAGCGACCCTGAGCATGAACGCGGCCTCAATGCAGCTTCAGTATCAGGTAGTTGATATACGAACCCACGCGCAGGACCACCTTGCGGATGATGTGGATCGCCGCGAGGCGCTCGGTATAAATCGCCGCGTTGCCCGCCGCACCCGCCGCCATGAACAGATCCTTGTCCTTGTCCGCGATGTCGAACTTGACGGCGAAACGCCCGGGCGGCTGCGTCAGCACGCCGATCATCGGCAGCGTTCCGCTGGGCGGCAGCTGGCCCTGTCCCTGCGCCCAAATCACCGAGTCGACCTTGCCTTTGATGATGCGCCCAGGATCGGTATAGAGGGTAAACTCCGCCTCGTTGCCCGGCGCCACCTGGTGCAGCTCGTTCTGGTTGAACAGTGCGACCACCTGGCCCTCCGCCTCGACCAGCGTCATGACGGCATTGAACGGAACGCCGGCCACAAAGCCGCCCGCCCGCAGCTGAAGGTTGATTACGTAACAATCGCACGGGGAGCGCGTCACGGTCTGGTCGAGCTCCCAGCGCGCGTTCTCGAGCTGGGCCCGGATCTGGGCCACCTGCGCGAACTCGCCGTTCACCTTGGCGCCCAGCTTCTGCACGGTCTGCTGCTCGCCCGCCCGCGCTTGCACCTGCGACGCGCGAGCAGCATCGAGCTGGCCTTCCAGGTCCTTGAGATTCGTTTCGGCCTGCTCCAGGTCGAACTTGCTGCCTGCTCCCGTCGCGACCAGCTCGCGGTTCTGCGTAACCCGCGCCCGCGCGAGTTCCAGCCGCGCGGCGATCTCGCGCATGCGAGCGGCCGACTGATCGACCGCGCCGCGCGCGCCCTTCAGCGATTCCTCCTGCTCTTTCTGCGAGGCGATGGCGCTGGCGAGCTGCGCTTCGAGCTGGTTGACCGTGAGCCGGTACGGCTCGGGGTCGATCTTGAACAGGACGTCGCCCTTCTTCACCGGCCGGTTGCCCTCCTCGACCGGCACCTCGATCACCCGGCCGCGGAGCTGCGACACGATCGGCACGGTGTACTTGAAGACGCGCACATCCGTCGAAGACGGCGCGAAGACGTTGAGCAGCAGTATCAGTATCGCCATCCCGACGATCGGGATGATGGCGACGGTGACCTGGGTCTGCGTGTTCCACGGCAGCCACTTGAACTTGATGAAGATCAGCCAGACGAAGAACGAGTAGATGCCGAGCAGCAGTGCTTCCATTACCTGCTTCCTTCCGCGGGAGTGCCCGCGCGCGCGTGAAGCGCGTCGAGCTCAGCACGCAGGTTCTTGAGTACGGGCGGCAGCATGCCTTTAGCCGCTATCGCGTCGAGTTCCTCCCTCAGGTGCACGATTTCCTCACTCAGCAATTGTCCCGCCCTGGCCTTGTGGCCCATCTCCTCGTAATAGTCCTCGTGCTTCTCGGTCCCGTAGGCCGCCTTGAACATCACCGGGCGCGCATACGCCCACAGCCATGCGACCGGCCACAACATGCCGCCGAACACCAGCGACAGCAGGCACAACGTCTTGATGGCGTCCTTCTGCGGGTGATGGCGGTTCTCGGCGATCTTTTCCGGCAGGATGTGGACCAGCCAGAACAGGACGATCCCGCCGATCGGCACGATGAACAGCACGAACAGCGCGATCCAGTCGGCGGCAGTGTCCATCAACTCCGGCGGCAGGAACGCCGCCAACGCCGCGCCGGGAAACACGGCGGCGCAAAGTCCAAGCAGGGAAATACT
>Ga0208320_1000083_pt1 | contig 12409 bp, 14 predicted proteins | sample EasRivMeERMZT299_FD_187531 | JGI IMG/M metagenome (GOLD analysis project Ga0208320, IMG submission 187531) | Soil microbial communities from meander-bound floodplain in the East River, Colorado, USA - East River MetaG ERMZT299 (SPAdes) (version 2) | ecosystem: Environmental > Terrestrial > Soil...
TGAGAGAGAAGGTTTTCGAGTTATATCCACCACGCCAGAGCGCGTATTCATGGAATTACACGCGTAACCCCGCGCTCAACACTGACGCGGGTCCTTCGGCGCGCGCCGGTTAGCGCGACACGTTAGATTCCTTGCGCACTCCAATCGGGTATGATAAATTGTCATACCTCGGAGGTGCGCTATGAGCAGCATTAAAGTTGCCATCACTATCGACAGCGTAACGCTGGAGCGCGTTGACGGCTTGGTTGCGAAGAAGGTTTTTCCCAACCGCAGTCGTGCCATCCAGTCGGCCGTAGCCGAGAAGCTTGCGCGGATGGAGCGCGGCCGCTTGGCGTCGGAATGCGCAAAACTCGATCCCAAATTTGAGAAAGCGCTAGCCGAAGAAGGCTTGGGGCAGGAGCTGGACGCTTGGCCCGAATACTGAGAGGCGAGATTCGGTGGGCCGACCTCAACCCGGTCCGCGGCCGCGAACAAGCGGGCTTGCGTCCGGTGCTAGTTCTCAGCCACGACGTGTTTAACGAGCGCTCGGGTACCGTCATTGCGGTGGCATTGACGAGCCAGCCGCAGCGAGCGGCGTTTCCTCTGACTCTCGAGCTTCAGGCGGCGAAGCTGCCGAAGCGCTCTTGGGTCAAGATCAGCCAGGTTCGCACACTTGCGGTCGAACGCATCGGGGCAAGACTCGGCCGCGCCTCACCCGAGGAGATTGCGCAGGTGGTCGAGGGCCTTAATGAGATCATCGGAATCTAACCACGCGATGCAGCCGACCGAAAGAACGGCGGTTGATCGCGGACGTTAGGGCTCTGTCAGACGATGACCTCCCGGGAGAAATGATGACAGACGATCCGATGTATCACGATGGGATGCGGCGGCTTCAAGATGCTCGTGAGACGCGCCCCCTCGCGGACCGCCTAGAGCAGGTGACCGTTCGCGCGGCGTTTACCGATGACGATCGCGCGTTTATCCAGCGCTGTCCCATGTTCTTTATAGCAACGGCAGACGCCCACGGTCACCCCGACTGTTCTTACAAGGGTGGTTTGCCCGGGTTCGTGCGCGTCCTAGATGATCGCACTCTGGCCATTCCCGATTACGACGGCAATGGCATGTACCGAACTTGGGGAAATGTACTCGTCAATCCCCATGTTGGGCTGATGTTCCTGGACTTCGAGCACCCGAAGCGACTCCGCTTGAACGGCACGGCCCAAGTCAGGGAAGATGATCCTTTGCGTAGCGAATACCCGGCTTCCGTGTTCATTATTCGCGTTACGGCGAATCGCATCTTTCCGAACTGCCCCCGCTACATACACAAAATGCAACTTATCGAACATTCGGTGTACGTACCGCGGCCGGAGTACAAGCCGCCAGTCCCCGCGTGGAAGACGTTTGACGCCTTTCGCGATGCTCTCCCGGCTCGAGACCGCACGGATGGGAAGCAGGAGTGAGATCATCTATTGAAAACCGAGCGACAATCAGCCTAAGAGCCCTAACCCGTAGCTGCTGCGGGCGGACCGCCAGCGCCGTGCCATTTTCAAGCGCCACGATGGCCCGCCGCAGAGCACGACGTTAGGCAGCATGCATGAGCCAAGTGGTGCGCCGTTGGTGGCTCCTCGCAACGACATTGCTGGCAATCGCGAGCGTTGCGGCACTGGCATTGCTCGCGTCGGCAGAGATCATTCCGTCTGTGGTCCGAGATCCTCTTCTCGGGTTTGTGCACCCTGGCACAACGGTGTGGTGGCTTGTTTTAGGAGGGCCGTTTCGCTCAGCTCCGTCTTCACCCACCGGAATCGCGTTCGCCGCCACAACAAATACGGCGTTGTGGTTACTGGTGCTATGGTTGGCTGTGGTCATCGGACGCGCGATCCGGCGCATGCTCGCGGCCACACGCTCGTGAGACCCATGCTGCCTGACCCCGCAATCGACAGCGACGCTTGGCAAGCGCCGCTGGCGCTTGCTCGTGCGCATCATTGCGAACATTAGGCGCCACACGATGACGGAGCACCCAAGTCACGGCCTGCGCAATCGCCTCATCGGGGTCGCCATTGGCGCCATGTTCGGTTTGGCGCTCGGCGCCATCATCGTTGGCTTCATCTGGTTGTTTCAGCCCGGCGGTGTTCAGAACGTATGGGAAGCGTTGGGTATCATGGTCGCGGGTGGTGCCTTCGCGGGCTTGGTGCAATGGCGGAGATCGTGGCCGTCATGATCAAGCCGACCATGGCGCCTAACAGCGCGTTGTTGACCGACGCGCGCAAGATCGCGCGCGCCCCTCATTGTGAACGTTAGACGGCAGCATGCTTGGAGATTGACGTATATACACTGTGCCTATACACTAGGCGATGCGGTTCACGTGGGACGAGGCTAAGCGCAAGCGCAACCTGAAAAGACCACGGCTTCGACTCGTTGACGCGAAACGGGTATTTGAGGGCCACACCTTTACGTTTGAGGATGATCGTTTTCGTTACGACGAGCGGCGTTTTGTGACGCTGGGCCTGTTCAAGGGCATACCGGTTTCGATTGTCCACACCGAGTCGGAGGATCGCATCCACGTCATTTCCTTCCGAAAGGCGACAAAACGTGAAACGGCAATCCTCTTCGAGAACCTCTAAGACAGATTTCGCGCGTGTCCGGCGCATGAAAGACAAGGACATCGCCTTGTCCGCCGAGCATCCCGAGGCAGACGTGCGTCATATCGTGCGAGGAATCGTGCGCCGGGGCCTTAAGCCTGTCTCCGGAAAGGCATCTATTTCGCTGCGCGTAGATGCGGACGTTCTCGAATGGTTCAGAGCTCAGGGACCTGGATATCAAACCAAGATAAACGCCGTGCTCCGGGCATTCAAGGATGCTTCCGTCTAACCACGCGTTCGAGAGCCGACGCTCTACTAGCGCGCCTCAACGCGCACGTTAGACGTGACCAGACGCAGTAAAGGGCATGATGACAAAAGGCACACGCATTGGTAAACTCCTTGTGTGAAGCCTTTCCGGTGGGATCCGGTTAAGAACGAGCTCTTGAAGTCGGGGCGCGGCATCTCTTTTGAAGAGATCGTTCTTGCGGTAGAGGAAGATGGACTCAAGGACATCCTGGTCCATCCCAATCAAAGGCGTTATCCCGGTCAGGTCGTGTTAGTCGTTGCCTATCGGGGATACGTCTTCCTTGTCCCATCGGTCGAAGAAGTGGAACACTACTTTTTGAGAACAATCATTCCGAGCCGGAAGGCAACGCGTGACTATTTTGAAATGGATGATCCAGATGAAAAATCTTGACCGTTACGAACGAGAAGTACTGGGCGCGTACGAAAAGGGAGCATTGGTCTCCATTCGTCCTACAAAGGCGCGGCTCGCCGCGTTTCGAGAATCCGCGCGCGCAACTTTTGTGAAGAACAGGCGCGTAAATATTCGACTTTCTGCCGCCGATCTCATGAATATTCAAGCTCGGGCGTATGAAGAGGGTGTTCCTTACCAAACGCTAATTGCTAGCGTGCTTCACAAGTACGTGTCAGGGCGCCTGCATGAGAAGAGGTCACGACTAACCGCCGGCTCAACGGCGACCGCCCGCAAGCGGGCGGGGCGTTAGACCGCGGCAATACAAACGCATATGTGGCTCGCGAAGCAACTTGTCTTCCATGGCAGCGTGATTCTGCTCGTGGGCCTATTGTGTGGCGCACCTTATGGGCGGGCGATCGTTCGCGGCAAGCCTGAGGCTACTGTTCACGCTTGGCGTGTCGCCCATCTAAGCCTTCCGATTGGCGGAATCCTTTTGTTCTCTTTGGCTGCCGTGGTGCCGCAGCTCCAATTGAGCGCCTCCGTTGTCGCCTTGATGGTCTGGGCGTTCGTCGTGTCTGGCTATGCGTTTACCGTGGCGCTCCCATTGGGCGCCCACTTCGGCCATCGAGGCCTTACCTCCGAGCCACCGTTTCTCAATCGTGTTGTTTACGTTGGCAACGTTATAGGCGCCGTCAGTTCGCTTGTCGGGGCGGCTCTTCTGGTGTGGGGTGCGTATGCTGCGCTATAGCTATCGGCGGTGGTCTAACTCAAGGTGGTGCGGACGGGCAGCCAGCGTCGGCGCATCATTGGGCACTGTACTGGCCCGCCGCACAACAAGACGTTAGGCGGCGCGGCAACGTGCGGACGGACCCCACATGATGAAGCTCTACATCACTCCCGGATCTCCCTACGCGCGCATGGCGCGAATCGTGGTTCTGGAGAAGGGACTGGGAAGCCGGGTGGAGATAATCGCCGCAAAAACGCGCGTAGCGAACAGTCCGTACTACGACATCAATCCGTCAGGTCGTGTCCCCTACCTCATATGTGACGACGGCGTCGGATTGGAAGAGTCCGCTGTCATTTGCGCGTACCTCGACCACCTGGACGGCGATCCAGCGTTCGATCTGCCAGCCGGTGATGAAGGGAGGGAGGCGCGTCGTCTGGAAGCCTTGGCAAGAAGCATGTTGGACGGCCTTTCAGTTTGGGGTCGCGAGTTATTGCGGGCAGGAAACGAGCGTTCTCCGGGGGTAATTCAGCACGAGAAACACCGCGCCCAACGCATGGCGGATCTCTGGGAAGTAGAAATCGACCGACAGCTTATGCGCCGCGCACTCAATATGGCCCAGATCACGCTCGCATGCGGCCTTGGCCTTGAAGCGCGCAATCCCGATTTTCATTGGCGCCCACGGCACCCGAAGCTGCGCGAATGGTTCGATCGAGTCGCCGCACGGCCATCGTTTACGGCGACCGCGCCACCAAGTGCGTCAGCGGCAAGTGGTGCGCCGCCTGACATTGCGCCGCAGGGAACACGCAAGAAGCAGCGCGCCCCTAGACGAAAACGTTAGACGCCGCCACTACGTTCACCCTCTCAAAGGAGCGCTTGCGTGTACTCGAAACCAATGATCGCCGGCTGGGGTGACATGGACTTCAACGCTCACATGAAGAACACAGCCTTTCTGGACAAGTCTGCCGACGTCCGGATGATGTTCTTCTCCGAAAATGGTTTTCCGATGGCCGAGTTCTCGCGACTCAAGCTCGGCCCGGTCATCATGAAGGATGAGGTCGAATACCAGAAGGAAGTCGGGTTGCTGCAGGAGATCACGGTCACCATGGCGATCGCAGGCTTGTCGCCCGATGGAAGCCGATTCCAGATACGAAACGAGATCTTCCGCAGTGACGAAAAGCTTTGCGCGCGAGTCACGAGCACCGGCGGCTGGCTGGACCTGTCCGCCAGAAAGCTGGTCGCACCGCCCGCTGCCCTGCTCTCGGCGCTGCAGACCCTGGAGAAGACGACGGGCTTCCTCGTGCTTCCATCCAGCGTGAAAGAACGTGTCTAATCCGCCAGGAGGTTTTAGTCCGATGACGACAAGCGGGCCGCACAAGCCGTTTTCGATGATTCGAGAGTTCCAATTGGCAGACTGGTTCACCCTCGCGAACGCCGTCTGCGGAACAGGGGCTCTGTTCTCCACCATGACCTACCTCGAAACGAGCGACGTGAGGCATGTCTACTTTGCGTGCGGACTGGTCTTCGCTGCATTGATATTCGACATTCTGGACGGCCGCATCGCCAGGTGGCGGCAGAGAGCCTCGACGATGGGTCGAGAACTCGACTCGCTCGCCGATGTCATTTCCTTCGGAGTGGCCCCCGCAATAATTGGGTACGGATGCGGCATGCAAGGTCTGTACGACCGCATCGTCCTCGCCTACTTCGTCGCCTGCGGAGTCTCACGCCTTGCCCGGTACAACGTCACTGCGGACGCGCTGTCCGAGGGAACCGGCAAGGTGACGTACTTCGAAGGAACGCCCATACCGACATCCATTCTCCTCGTCCTACTGATGTGGCTGGCGGCATGGTTCGGCGCAGTGCGTGAGAACTTGTGGCTCGGCGAAGTCGATCTGGCCGGATTCAAGCTGCATCCACTCGTCCTCATATTTGCACTCTCTGGCTCGCTGATGATCAGCCGGCTCCGTATCCCCAAGCCATGAGACGCTGCAAAGCGGACCAGAGAGCAAAGCCCTCGATCGAGCCGACGGCCACCGGCAGGCCGGTCATATCGAACGACAGGCGGCAGAGATGAGCGGGCCCACGGATGCAGCGCAAGAATGACGACTTCGCATCGGAGACGTTCTGCTGCTGTTGGGGGCCGGATAGGTTGGCGTTACAATCGTTGGCGTCATAGCATCGGCGCCGCGGCATCGTGCAGGCTGGGCCGCCGCGGCCGTTAGCAAGGAAGGGTTGCCAATGCTCAAGTCCGCCGGGTTCGCGCTGCTGCTGTCGCTCGCAACGCTGTGGGCGTGCTCCCACACGGTTGTCGTGCCCGTGCCGCCGCGCATGGAACTGAAGAGCTACGGGACGCTGGGCATCGTCGAGTTCGCTTCCAATTCCGATCCTGCCATCAACGCCCGGACCACGCGGGAGTTTCAGACGCACATCCACGCAGCGCAGCCGGGAACGCGCATCCTGGAGCTGGGAACACGCGAAGCGGTGCTGGCGGCGGTGGGCGGCCGGCAGCTCGACGCGGATGCGCTGCGGAAGATCGGCGAAAAGTACGGCGTGGACGCAATCTTCCTCGGCGACATCGCCTATTCCGAGCCGAAGACCGACGTCAAGATCACCGACCTCACCAAGCTCGAGGGCAGCGTGCGCACCGAGGTCAGGGGCGACATCTCCAGCAGACTGGTGGAGACCCGCACGGGCGCCAGCGTGTGGAGCAGCTCGGCCTGGGCGCGGAGGCAAGTCGGCCGCCTGAACGTGTCGGCCGAACAGGGCGTGAGCGGTACCATGAACAACTCCAATCCCCGCGAGGAGATGGTGCCAACGCTCGTGTACCACCTGACGCAGGACTTCCGGCCGAGCTCGGTGCGCCAGCAGGTGAAATAGAGCCGAAGCACCCGGTGCCCGGCCCTGCGCCGGATTCTCCGCTGCGCGCTATCCAAACGTTTCCCTTCAGCGACAATTTTGCTACTAACAGGAGAAAGCAATGTCCAGTGTCGGTTATCACGAGCCCATAGAGGAACTGTCCGATCAAACGCGCGACATGCACAGAGCAATCGTGTCACTGATGGAAGAGCTGGAAGCCGTTGATTGGTACAACCAACGCGCTGATGCATGCAAGGACAAGGAACTCAAAGCAATCCTTGCGCACAATCGAGACGAGGAAAAGGAGCACGCATCCATGGTGCTGGAGTGGATTCGGCGCAAAGATCCAAAGTTCTCCAAGGAACTCAAAGACTACTTGTTCACGAAAAAACGCATTGCGCATATGTGAGGACGGCCAACCTCAGGTCGAGCGGCCGGACAGCAAGCACCGCGCCATAATTGCCGTCCGTGGCGGCCGGCCGTTCTCCGCGACGTTAAACTTTGCGTTCACATCCCCGCGCATTGGACGGCGATTACATCGTCCGTTCGAATGGGCGCACTGCATCGCTGCAGGCAAGCATCAGTAGTCATTGCGGCGGCCGCTTGCGCGCCTGCACGGGCACATCCCCAACGAGCGGGGCCCCTGTTCCGCGCTGCGGTGCGCGCCAACCCGGCGCTCTGCGTCCGGCTTTGTCAGTTCCTGGCGGTTCAGTATCGTACTTTTCTCCTAATCTATCCTTAGATTGACCGCCCGGGCGATCTTCTCGTTGCTGCGCAGCTCGGAGCGGAGAAACACTTCGAATTCGGCCGCGGGAAGCCCCGCCGTATTCATCCCGATCTTGGTGATGATGTCCTTTACTTCCGGGAGCTGCAGCGCGCGCAGGATTTCCGCACTCAGCCGGTTGACCGCCTCCCTCGGCGTTGCCGAGGGCACGACCGTGCCGAACCAGATCGCGGTATCGAATCCGGGGAAACCGGACTCAGCCACCGTCGGAACGTCTTTGAGTACCTCGGAGCGTTCGGGAGAGGTTACGGCCAGCGCACGCAGCCTGCCTGATTCCACGAGCGGCGCGGTGGACAGGATGTTCACCAGCAGGACGCTGGTGTGCCCGCCCATGACCGCGATCGCCGCCGGCGCCCCGCCCTGATACGGCACATGGATCATGTCGATCTTCGCCAGCGACTTGAACAACTCGCCCGCGAGGTGGTGGCCGGTCCCCGCCCCGCTGCTGGCATAGGTGATCACGCCGGGGCGGGCACGCGCGAGCGCGATCAGTTCCTTGAGCGTTTTCGCCGGCACCGAAGGGTGGACTGAAAACACCATCGGAGTCGAAGCGATGCGCGCGACGCCGGTAAAGTCCTTCAGCGCGTCATACGGCAGCTTCGAGCGCACGGCGGGATTGATCGTGAAACTGTTCGCAATGATCAGCAGCGTATGGCCGTCCGCCGGAGAGCGCGCCACCACTTCGGTTCCGACCACCGTGCCCGCGCCGGGCCGGTTCTCGACGATGATGTTCTGGCCCAGCGCCTTCGACAGCGGGCCGGAGAGCGTGCGCGCGAGGGTGTCGGTCCCCGCGCCGGGCGGAAACGGCGCGACGATGCGGATGGGCTTCGACGGAAACGTTTGCGCGTGCGCCACTGAAGCTATCCCGAGCAACAACCCCGCGCACAGGGAGAACGTTATTCTGTGCATGGCCTCTCCTGGTTGGACCGACGGGCCATTGTAGGCCCAAGGGAGGCTTCGGGGCCGCGCGACTCGCCTAACCGGCGATCTTCTTCTTCAGGCGCTCGAAATACTTGTCGAGGTCGATGACGAAACGGTCGTGCTCGGCTTCCCCCACCTGCTCGACGTCGTCGTAAACCTTCACCTTGAAGGAGAGCTTGCGCCGGTCGATGGCGACGAGCTCGGCCTCCGCCCGCACTTTCTTGCCCATGGGCGTCGGCCCCATGTGGCGTATGGTGACCAGCACCCCGACCTGGCCCTGGCCCGGCTTGAGATGCGGGGCAGCGAGCTGGTTCGCCGTCGATTCCACGAACTGCGTCATCGAAGGCGTCGAAAACACCCGGTACTCGCCGCGTTGGGTGGTGTGCTTCTCCTCGACCACCCACTCCTGGGTGTGCCTCATGCCGACTTTCAGCGTGTCCATATTTCTTCCTGGTTGGGCGTGGCCCGGTGCGAATTCCCGTCTACCACGCGGAGTCGAGCAGCGCGCCCAGCATGTCCCGCTCGCGGAGGAAGTCGCGCCTGGGATCGGCGTTGAAGTTCCTGAGCGAGTTCTCGAGCACCTGCGGCAGCCCCTCGCGCGCGATGCCAAGTTGCGAGAGCCGGGTCGGCATGCCGAGCGCGCGAAATCCCTCCTCCATTTTCTCTGCGATCCGATGCGGGGCTTCGGCCGGCGCGACGCTGTCGAGGCCGAGCCCGCGCGCGATGCGCACCATTGCCTCGGGATCTCGGCCGCCCACGCGCCGCAGCACGGCGCCGAGCAGCGCGCTGTAGCCCTCGCCCTGCCCGACCTGGGGGAAGACGCTGATCAGGGCCGTGGAGAAGGCGTAGGAAACCCGCATCGCCCAATGGCGGGCAAACTGATCGCCGCCGTCGTCGGCTTCGCGGTTCTGCAGCAGCGTCGCGGCGCACAGCTCGAAGCGCGGCCCGGCATCGGCTCCGCTCCCGATTCGCGGCAGCGCTCCCGCAGCGAGGCGGTAGGCCTGCAGCCGGTCGCCTTCCACCAGCGGGTTGTCGTTCTCCCCCCCGAGATTCATGGCCGCACGGCACCAGATCGTTGCCGCGCCGGTGCGGATCAACTGCGGCGGCGCGGTCAGCAGCGCATCGGCATCCCAGAAAATCGCGACCGGGCGCGTTTTGGGGTCGAAGAACTCCATGCCGCGCGCCGTCGCATCGTCCTTCATGCGCGAGCCGGCACGGTTCTGCGCCGTGGTGGGGGCGGTGAGGACATTCACGATCGGGAGCTTCGGCTCCAGCAGTTTGGGGCTTACCGCCGGCCCGTGCTCGGGATACTGCGTGACGAGCTGCTCGACCGGCCGCTTCTCCGCGAGCAGGATGGTCACGATGCGCGCGCCCTGGATCACGCTGCCCGCGCCGACACCGATGACGAGGTCAGCCTGCACGGCGCGGGCCGCCTCCACCGCACGCATGATCGAGGAGCGCGCGGTGTCCTTGTCGATTTCGTCGAACACGCCCGCCAGGCGCTCGCCGAGGAGTTGCCGCAGGTGCGCGATCAGCGGCGTCTTGCGCGATACCGTCCGCCCGCACACGATGAACGCCCGCCGTGCCCGGTTGCGCTCCACTTCGTCCGGCAGCCTGTCGAGCGCGTCCTTGCCGCTGTAGAGCCGGAAGGGATAGCCGGTCAGGCGGAAATCGTAGCTGTACATACAGGGATGAGGGATGAGGGATGAAAAGTTTGCAGTTACTGCCAACTGACGGCTGCCAATAGCCAAACTAGCTGTTTCGCTTCACCAGTCACTGGTCACCGGTCACCGGTCACGTTGTCGCGAATGCACAAACCGCTCGTGCCAGGCGAGCGCCGCGAGCGCGCGGCCGGCATTGGAAATCTCATCGTAGACCGGAATGCCGAGGGCCGCGGCTCCGGCGCGGAAGGCCCGCTTGCGCTCCTCCAGCGCCGGTTCGCCGTCGGAGCGCAGCACCAGCAGAAAGTGCGACCGGCCCGGATAGTGTTGCTGCACCCGCAGCGCCGCCTGCACCAGGTTGTCGAGCACCTCGGGCCGGGTGCGGCCGACGAACGCCGACAGGTTGAGGTGCATGACCAGCGCCTCGGGCTTGCCCAGGCCGCAGATGAGGTCGAGGATCTTTTCGGCAACCCGCCCGTCGTCCTGCTGCAGCGTGCCGACCGGGCAATCGACGGGATTGGTGATACTGGTGCCGGGCGGCAGCTTGAGCGCGGCCAGCGCGGCGAGCGTTTCGTGCCCGAACGGCAACACATCGAGGCCGAGGCGCGCGAAGTAGTCCGTCGCCAGCACGCTCGCGCCGCCACCGTTGCCGAACAGCACGACGCGCTGCGTCGGCTGCTGCGCCCGCGGCGCCAGTGCCTGGAACGCAAGCAGGATGTCGAGGAATTCGTCGAGCGTCGCCGCCATGACGCAGCCGGTCTGCTTCGACAGCGCGACCCAGGCGCGATCGTCGCCGGCAAGGGAACCGGTGTGCGAGGCCGCCGCCGCGCGGCCCTGCCTCGTGCGGCCGCCCTTGAGGACCACCACCGGCTTCGCCGCCCGCGCGTCGCGCAGGATCTCGAACAGGCGCCGCCCGTCGGCCGCGGTCTCGATGTAGGTCCCGATTACCCGCGTCTGCGGATCCGCCAGGTAGTACTCGATGAGATCGCTGGGGCCGATATCGGCGCTGTTGCCGACCGTGACCAGGCCCGAGAACTGCAGCCCGCGGGAGAGCCCGCGCCGGATGATGTCGGTGCCGAGCCCGCCGCTCTGGGACACGATGCCGACGCTGCCGACCGCTTCCGGCCCGATTTCGGCGAAGGTGACGCGCCCGCGCGGCGTGTAGATGCCGAGGCAGTTGGGGCCGATCAGCCGCATGCCGCCGGCGCGCGCGGCGGCGACCAACTCGTCCTGCAGCTCCTTGCCCTCATCCACTTCGCCGAAGCCGCTCGAGATCACCTGCGCGTAGCGCACGCGGCCGCGCCCTTCCCGCAGCAACGGCGGCACCTGCGCCGCCGCGATCGCGATGAAGGCGTAGTCCACCGGCTCCGGCGTCTCGCCCAGGGAGCGGTAGGCGGGCAGCCCGTCGATCTCTCTTGCCGTCGGGTGGATCGGGTAGATCGCGCCCTTGAAGCCGAACTCCCGGATGCGGCGGATGAACACGTTGGGAAATGCCGTGCCCTTGGCCGACGCCCCCACCACCGCCACCGTCTTCGGCTCGAACAGCGGCTTGAATCGCTCTAAAACGCTATCGCTCATATTAGAAGTGATTCGTGAATCGTGATTCGTGATTCGACACTACCACCCGCGCCGTGACGCGGGCAGCTTTCCCCCGCCAGGAGGGGAATTCTTTTGGCTCCCTTCTCCTCTCGGGAGAAGGGTTGCGGATGAGGGGATGGACGCATTGGGAGCCAGTCGAATCACGACTCACGAATCACGATTCACGCTTTTGTAAGTACGAAGCGGGCGTCCACCGCCACCGCCCCATGTTCAGACACGATCAAGGGATTGATATCGGCTTCCGCGATCTCGTCTGCGTGCGTCATCAGGAGGCCGCCTGCGCCGCCGACCTTGAGCAGCGCCTCCAGGATGGCCGCGCGCGAAGCAGGCTTGCGTCCGCGCGCGCCCTTGAGCAGCGGCGCGCCTTTCAGTTCGTCGAGCATTTCCTCTGCATCGAGACGGGTGATCGGGCAGATGCGGAAGGAGACGTCCGCCATCACCTCGACGAACACGCCGCCCAGTCCGACCATCACCAGCGGCCCGAACTGGGGGTCGCGCAGGCCGCCGATCACGACTTCCTGCCCGGCCGGCGCCATTTCCTCGAGCAGGAAGCCGTCGACGCGCGCGCGCGCGATTTCCGGGCGCAGCATCATCGTCCGGATGGCTTCC
>Ga0208320_1000090_pt1 | contig 11856 bp, 10 predicted proteins | sample EasRivMeERMZT299_FD_187531 | JGI IMG/M metagenome (GOLD analysis project Ga0208320, IMG submission 187531) | Soil microbial communities from meander-bound floodplain in the East River, Colorado, USA - East River MetaG ERMZT299 (SPAdes) (version 2) | ecosystem: Environmental > Terrestrial > Soil...
CTATTGCCCTTAAGTGCAACACCCGTCACAGAAAGTTTTCCGCGACTACACTTGGTTGGGCCCAACCCCCGTCACAGAAAGTTTTCCGCTACTACCAATGATACTATTGCCCTTAATCGCAACCCCCGTCACAGAAAGTTTTTCGCGACTACAAGAGTGTAGTAGCCGGGAACCCCCGAAGCCTCACGCCGCGGCGTTTATGAGTTCGTCGATGTAGGCGTCCTCTAGCGGCTCCCCCGCCAGCGTCGTTGCCGAGAAAGGCTCTTGGGCAAGCGGTGCAGCCGGGCTTTCCGAAGGAGCTTTGGGCCCTTGGGCCAGCGAGGGAGCCGACGGTGCTGCGCCGGCCCCGATCGAGTCTGCCGCGCTCTGTCGGCTCTTGATGCGGTTCCGCCGCGCGCGGGCTTTGGCAGCCCCGTGATGCTTCCTACAGAGCCCATACTTCGATCTCGTCGGAGCCTGGCATGTTGCGCAGGGGAAGTACTCGCGCAGTGTTTTTTGGTGATAGGAGCATCGCTCTCTCCAGGCGGTTCGCCCGCATATTCCCTTGGCTCCGTGGTAGGTACAGGTCAGTGGTGCGGACTGCATCTATAAGCGATACGAATTATTTCTAAATTGTTTCCCGCGGCTTATAGAGTGCGCGCGTGAGGGGTCTCAATTAGAAAAAAGCATAACCCACAATAAGCAGAGTAACAGCATGGAGCGACGACGAGAGAAAGCGAAAAATATACGGCCGAAGCCTCGCCCCGCGCAAGGCCGCGTGCGAGGCCCCAAAAGGGCAAAAGCCAAAGCCGAGAGGAGGCCAGATGTCGCGGCGCGAGCCCCGATGATCCATGGGGCAGCGGTGCAGATAGCGCCTATGACGAACCAAGAGCTGGACGCGCTCTTTGCGCAGCACGGGCTGGAGCCCTTTCAATTGCCGGGCCCCGCACGAGGTCCGGTTGATTGTGTCGAAACGGAGTGGTACGAGCTATACGGGGAGGGCGCGGAGGCGAAGGCGCCGACTAGGACGGAGATCACGGAAGCTTTCACGGCTGATGACTTCGGTGAAACTATGCTCTTCCAGTTTCGTATGCAAAGAAACAAGGCGATAACAGCCTGGCAGACGTGGGCTGGCGATGACCCGAGAATCTACATCTTCAACGAAAAAAGCTACGCACGGGTTTACACTTGGTGGCGCGCGATGGCGGCAGCGCACTGGTATGACGGGCGAAAGATCCAGATGCGCTTCTGCAAGACCCCCCAAGCGGTCGTCGACATCTCCGACTACTACGGCGAACCGGGGGAAGAGAATTGCGCGATAGCGATTCTCAGCGGGCTCTACAAAAGTAAGGCTTGGGAGCTCAAAAAGATACGCCTGGAAGCAGATGGAGGGTTTCGCTATAAACAGGCCATGGAGGCGGCGAAAATCATGAAACGGAACGTCGAACTACGCAACCCGTTGGGGCACACAATCTATCTCACGAAGAGAGACGACGGAACCCCTTTATACCAAGGGAAGGACCGCCATGGAAAGACGATTCCGCCGATAGCGCTATACAGTTACGAGCACCACGCGTTACCAGAGATGCCGGCGCGCCCGGACGTGAAGACGCTCGACGTCGTGCCGGTAGAGTACAGCACAGAAGATTACTGGGCAGTGAAGGAATCCTTCGGGCCTCTGTCGAAGCTGTGGCCACTCGGGGGGGAGGCCGCAGTTGTCGAACGGTGGATGGATACACCGGTCCTGCTTCGCTCGAAAGCGCGGTACGAAGCCGTCAAGGCGAGAGCCGAAGAGCTGGAAGTGGCCGAGTACAAACTCCTCGGCAGCCCGTTCGGAGTAGAGGTGAAGGCGTGGACGCGCCAGAACGGCTTCGAGCCGACCGTCGCGTACAAAGAGCTCTGGCAGGCCGCGAACTTCTACCCGATACCCTATTCTAACCTCGAGGTGAAGGTCGGAAAGACAGTTGACCTAAACTCGGCCTATGAGTCCTGCGCCGTAGTCGGCGGCGCAGCCGAGGACTTGCTCGAGCAGTATGGGTTTCCGTCCAGTGAAGGGATGATCGCAGTGAGGAGCCCACCGGAAGAAATCTTGGAACGCACGGGAATGGTGATTGCGACCTTGGATCTCGACAAGTGCCACCCATGGGTCCAGTATCTGGCCAGAGGGGCCCCCAGGGGAGCGTACACGACCATGCGGCTGAAGGCCTGGACAGATGCGGGAGCCGTGGTCATCGTGTCTCTCGACCTTGCAGTCATCGCGAAGAAGCATTACCCCACCTGTGCGAGGCCAGAAGGGGCCAGGTGGTCGCCGCCGAACGCCAAGAAAGGGCTCGTCTTCGGCAAAGACTTGGCCCCCAACGAATGTGATAGCGAGAAGCAGAAGGCTAAAAAGAAGGACAAGCTGCGGCACTGGGGGCGCCAGGCGATAGGCCGGTTGATCCCCAACTCAGAGAACGGTTCGAGCTTCAGTTATGTCTATTCGACGTCTCAGGCAGAGGCGGGCTCGATGGTGCACGGGTTGATAAGTGAAGGGCGCTTGGGGTCCTACGAATACGTGCGTAAGGCGAAGCCGCCGACACCGGCCAAGAGTCCTGAGGACGTCGAAGCGGAGATAGAAGAAATTCTAGCAGATTTCGTTGCTGCGCAAGGCCTGGAGGCGAGGCGGAGCTCAAACCCTGAGCAACCGCCTCACTTCGATGAGTTCGAAGGATACCACAAGATAGGAATACGGGAGGACAGCGTCAAGAACGCGTGCTACCACGCACACGCCTACTTTCTCGATTATACGGCCGTAGTGGTCGACAGAGAGATCTTTCGCCATCCGTGGGAAAGCATCGCTAGGGTCGCCACGGACTGCATCACGCTGGCCGAAGGACACGAGTTCTCTCCTCACGTGAGAATCGGCACCGGCGTCGGGGAGTGGAAGGCGGCAAAGCATAAAAAGATCGAATACGATCCGTTCAAGCCCAGACCTGATCTCCCAGACCTGGCTTTGTTTAAGGCAGTGGATTATTGGGAGCCCCTGCTGAATGACGCGCCTACGGTCTTTGAAGGGCCGCCAGGGTATGGCAAGACGTACCACTGCCTCACGAGGCTAGAGGGAGTGGACCACATCGTCTTGACGCCCACAAGAAAGATGCGCAGGGCCATCGAGCGAGGCACCCCGGACAAGCCCTGCCCGAAAGGCCGAAAAGTCTGGACGTGGCACTGGGCCCTCAAGGCGGGCAAGAAGTTCGATCCGTTCCTCGTGAAGGTTCCCAAGGGGAGCATTGTGTACATTCCAGAGATCGGGACTTGGGACACGAAGATTGCCCAGGAGATAATTCCATGGCTCATCGAGCACCATGGCTGCCGCATCATAGCGGACGGGGACCGGAGACAGATGGCACCACCAGAAGGGGAGCCTCCATGGAGATGGCTGGACACGGTGGCCACCTTCGTCCCATGGTTCGGCATAGACCACAGGAGCAAGACGTCCGATCTGGCCGCGTTCAAGATGAAACTGAGAGAGTTGCACACCAATCGGGCCGTGCTTAATGCCATCCTGGCTGCCATCGGGAAAACTTACTACGAGAGCTTTCTCGAAGAATGGCACCCTAGAGACTACGTCTACTGCGCCAGGCTAACGACTAGGGCGCGGATCACGGAGGACCTCTGCCGCGTCCACAGGGAAAAGTATGCTGGCGCTCTTGTGCGCATCCGCTATGGAGAGGCGAACAAGTCGCGCTGCGGGGAGGAGGAATACATCCCGAGAGAGGCTCTCGTACCAGCCACGGCCTACATCGAGTACGTCTCGACATACTCTTCGTGTCAGGGGGAGACGGCGTCAGCGGACGAGAACATGCGTCTACCAAGGGTATGGCTAGTCGATAACCGGGTAACCGAGTTCTTCGCGAACGCGGCTTATGTTGGGGCCACGCGCGTAGAGCAGATGGCGCAGCTAGGCGTGGTGGTCGACCCGCCGCTGTCCCCTGAAGAAGAGGCGGCGCAGCAAGGATTCGGATATGATGAGATCATGGACATCTCGGAGCTAGATTAGGCCGGCCGGCCCGCCCCCTCGGCCTTGGCAAGCCCCAGTTTTGTGCCCGCCTCGTAATAAGGTCCATGTCCCGCAAACGCCACCAATTTCAAGTCTATAGCGCGGAAGTGTACGACGCCACGGGCCACGGGGCATTCAAGATGACAGTGCCGGAGGAGTTCCAGGCGGATCCAGAGGAGGAAAAGAAGTTTATCGCCCAGACCCGCGCGGATCAGAAAGAACTAAATGCCGAGTATCGGAAGGCCCACCCGGCTCGGTACGGGCGGTCCGGGCGAAAGAAGGTCCTCGACCGGGCGAAGGCGCACACTAACGCTCTCGAACGAGCCGCCGAGGACGAGGCCGAGGAAGCTCCCATCGCGCCGCAGGAAGACAGCCTCGCCGGGCAAGGCGTCGACGAGGCGGCGCCCGACATCGACCTGAAGCTGGACAAAGACACCGGCAACTCGACGGTGCTTATGGGCTCGTCCAAGGCTGGCAAGAGCACGCTCATGATGCACCTCTTTCTCAAGTACTACGCCGGCAAGGAGTTCGTCACGACCCTCTTCGCTGAGAACGTGCAGATCCCTCTGTACACTGGGCCTAAGAAAAAGAAGCTCGTCTTGGTCAACTGCTACGAGCCGGGGCTCATCAAGATGGCCCACTTCATCCAGAGGGGGACCGACAACCATTACCGCTTCTGCTTCATGCTGGACGACATCGTTGACAAGCGGGACGACAAGGCCCTGAAAAAGCTCGTGCTCTCGCTGCGGAACAGCGACATGAGTTCGGTTGTCAGCCTGCAGTTCACGAACCTTCTGGCCAAGAACTCGCGCGCCAACGTCAACAACATCCTCCTGTTCCGCTTCAACAGCCAGGAGGCCATCGAGCTCGCGATCGCCCAGTTCTTGAAAGCGCACTTCCGGCGGATGGGCATCGAGCCGGACGCGATGGTCGACTTCTACAAGAAGGCCACCGCCGACCACGGGTTCATTTACCTGCACCCGGCTTCGGACAGCATCTCTTTCCACCGGCTCGCACAGGCCGAGACTTAACGACGACACGTGGGTTTGTTTTGCACGTTTTCATAGAGCGGCGCGCACGATGTCAACCCCATTCATTGTTGGTCCTGGCCAGATCCAGGAGCTCCCGATCACGTCCGAACAGCAGGCCGTTGATATGGCCTTCCTGCGGGACAAACGATCCTTGCTCGCCAACCCGGGCATCAAACTCGACGATGTGTACTATAGTGCCCTCAACACGAGTGTCGAGCTCGCCGAGGTGACTTACAACTTTGCCCGGTTCCACCAGTCGCTGAGTAACAGCCTCTTCAACGGGCAGAGCCAGGTCGTGATCCCGAACAGTAGCCTGACCTCGACTGTCTTCCTGCGGCTAGTCTTGCCCGCTCTCCTGGCTAACCAGACCCTACCGCGCGGCTGGGGCTGGGCTGCGATCTCCTCGATCAACTTCCTGCTCGGCAGCAGCAACGTGTCCCTGGTCCAGATTGCGGGCCAGAACGTCCTCCAGATCATCATGGCGCAGTGCGACACGGACAGTAAAAGGAATGACCTCATCCGCTACGGCGGCGAGGAGACCTTCGGCCCGACCGTGGGCCCCGTAGAGGCTGTTCTTGTTCTCCCGTTCCCATGGAGCTCAGCCAATGGCCAGTACGCCAAGCGCCCGTTTGACACGCGCCTTCTCGAGAACCCGATCACGATACAGATCGCCTTCAACGCCGCCCGCTCTATCTTCGGGGGCAGCGCCGCACCTCCGGGGGGCTTCTCCGAAGCGATGATCCTTGTGAAGCAAGGGGACTTCGCGCAGCCTTCCCAGAGCCTCGCCACCGCGCTGCGGATCCACCCGGATATGCATTACTGCTATCCCTTTACCTACGCCCAGGCCGGGCAGACCCAGACCTTCCAGGCGAACAACAACGCGCCCATCTCGGTCAATCTCCTGGGCTTTATCAACGGGGATCTTGTGGGCATCACTATCGGTGTAGTGGCCCAGTCTGACACTGCGCCCGCAGCCAATAGTACCCCCAACCCCTTCAACTACCAACAGCTCCAGGATATCACCGTGGCTTTCAACGGGCAGACTATGTACTTCGCCCCCGGACAGATAGCCTACAAAATCTATGGGACCGACGGCGAGCTCACCAGTGGGAAGTTCGCCAACAGCATCGTCGGGCCGGGCGCCGTTGCGCCCTTCACGAGCGTGCCTGCCGACACTTACCCACTGTATCTGGATTGGGCCAGGCTCCGCGCCGCGTCCTTCGAGGACCACTACCCCAACGTCTGGCGAATCGGCAGCAACACCCTCGTGATCAACTTCACCCTGCCAAACGCGCCTGGGCCGTTGTTGCCCAGCGTTCCATTCACGCTCTACGCCACCTACTACTACAACGGCTGCTTCCTGACGCAAAACGGAGTGTCACGCGCCTACTTCGATTAGGCTCTCAACTTTGGGCAAAGCCTCGTGTCGAGCGGTTTTTTGGCGACCGTGAATAGCGATGGCTTTTATTCCAGGCGTGATCGCGTCCCTGCTTGGCTCGGGCGCCGTGCCCAATCTTATCGAAACTGGCGCGGGCTTGCTGAAAAAGGTGGCGAGCACCGTTCTTGGGGAGCGAGGGGGCGAGATAGCCGGGAAAGTGATCGATGTCGCGGCGCCTGTACTCAAGGGGATCGCGGGCGGGGGCAATCCTCTTGACCTTCTTCTAAAGACCGGTACAGGGCTCCTCCAGAACGTGCTAGGGGAGCCTTCGGCGCCTCATATGACTACGCCCAATGGGGCCCGCGCGATGATGGCGAGCCGGACGCCTATCGGGGACTACCGAGACCGCATGGACTTCCCTGACGACGTCTCCACCTTTGCCACGACCCCAGCCGGGCGTGTCCTCCTGCCCGATCCCATGGAAGCGGCCAACGGGCGCACGGTGATCGTGCCCTCGCCCTTCATGCCACGCAGGATGGCCGGCCCCCGAGTCGCGCCCCACGTCTCGGCCCGGGGAGGGTACGAGGGGGATCTCAGCGACGATCCGAGTGCCGGCTTCCGGGTTTTATCCCAAAAGTCTCGCGCGCAGCACAACAACTTGTCGGCACCCCGCCCCGACGACGCCCCCACGGCCCGAGAGGCTAACAGAAAAGGCAGAAAGAACGGCGTCGCTCCCGCGTCGTTTAAGCGGTATTTCTAGGCGCCCGGCCGGCGCGCATTTTGCGCGGGAACATAGGGCAAGCCATGTTCCAAACACCATCGTCCGACTCCGCCCGAAACGCCGATCCGTACGTCGTCCCACGGGTCAGCCTCGCCCCCGTCAGTGATGAACAACAGACTGACGAGAACCTGGAGCCGCCCTTTGTTCGGGTTCGATCGCTCAATGGAGCCTTCCTACACCTCGACGGAGGGTTTGAGGACACTAACACCCAGTCGGCTGACAACTCGTCGTTTACTATTGGAAACCAGCTCAACCGACTTTACACCCGGAAGATCCAGAGGTTCTCGATTGGCGGCCTGCAAATCCTCCTGGCTACTCCCAACATCAACGTACGCAACAACGTCGTGATCGTCGAGAGCGCCCCCGGCGTCATTCACACAGCTACGATCCCCGAGGGCTGGTACACGACGCTCCCCCCCGTACTCGGCACCGACAGTGCCCTGTTAGCCCTGCAGACTGCTCTTAATGCGGCCGTGCCCCCTTTCCCGGCCTTGTTTACAGTTACGTGGCCGCGTGGAGCGGTAGCGTTCGCCAATCCTCTGGCGGGGCAAATAACCAACCTCGTGCCATTTCGCTTCTTCAACGACCCCTCCAACCTAATGCTGTTCAAGGGGAAGAACCTGTTCAACCTTCCGCTAGACCCAGCCTTCACGGCGATCAAAACCTTCGGGGCGACCTTCCTGATGTACAGCCGGTACATCGACATTTGCTCGAACGCCTTGACCCAGTACACGAAAAACCCGACGGCAAGCAACCAAGGGCCCTTCAACCTCTATGCGAGGGTCTATCTGCAAAGCCCGCTAGTCGCGCCGGCCGGCTCAAATGTGCCGGCGGCTGGAGGGTTCCCCACGATGGGCGCGGCGTTTGCGCCGTTTGGGGAGAGCGTCGAGGCGACCAACTTTCGGCGAGACCGGGCCTTTGAGTTCGTGGATATCAGCTTTCGGGACGAGTTTGGAGACCCCTTCTACATCCCTTCTCTAGCAACGGCAACCCCCGCAAATGTCGACCCGTCGATCGTTCTGCTGACTGAGATATAACGCTTGCCGAAACGCGATGGAACTGCTCTTCCGAGGTGCGGCACAAGGCTCATTCGGCCTCGACGAAATCATAGCCCAGCGCCCCGACCCTAAGGTGGTCCGGGAGTTCTTTCGGTCGCAGGCGGGCGACATCTGCCGCCGGGAAGACCAAAAAATGCTCGGTTCCGACATTAAACCCCTCGAGCCCCCTCGCCCTTTAGGCCTTGCGCAACGCCTGACGCAGCCTGCCGCGGCGGCCACCAGACCTACCGCACGGGCGCCTGCGAAGACGCCGCAGCGCCGGCGTGCTGGTAAACAATAACAACGCCGTCAGGGAGTGCCACCGACCGAAAATCGGCGTCAGGCTTCGGGTCTTTTTGTCTGAAGCGGTAGGTCGCTGGCTTAACGTCTGGGTCAAGGCCCTTATATCCCTTAGCTCTCAACCAGTCGACGGCGTCGTGGAACGTCCAATCCTTCTTCCTGAATAGTATGGTTTGTACTTCGTCTTTTGCGCTGGAAGTCGCCGTGGCAAGTCTATTCATTCGGCCCAATTTCTGCGGCCGTAGTATAGATCGCGATGCTAAACCTCGGAGGTATCTGGGCAGCCAACCAGCCACTGGCAGCAAACTTCAATCTGGTCGGGGGCCAGGTTACGTGCAGCATTGCCGCTGCTTGCGTCGCCGCGTGCACGAACCCCTCCGGCAGCTTAACTTTGATCGAGTCCGTGCCGGCGCCGTACCGACCGGCGAATCACACGGCGGGTGTCTTGATCGTGCGCAATAAGGACGTTCTCATGAACGGCCTCGCCATGATTAGCCCTCAAGGGCACATGACGATCGTCCCCTTCGGCCCATACGTGTGGCAAGCGGATGCTGGGCTTGAAACCACGGGGGTCTCGGCCCAAAACTTCAGCTACGCCATTTGATTCGCTGCCTCGGAGAGTTTTTTGGTACATATACGAGCCAATGTCTTACCAGCAGACCCGGTCAACGCAGGACCCGTCCTTCTATCCTAAAAACTTCAGCAGTACGCTGGCGCTAACAAGCGTCGCGCTGCCCAATGCCTCTTCGGTTGCTGTGGCCGATCCAGTTGCCGGGCTTGCCCCTGTATGGGAGAAAAGGGTCTATTCCGGCACGCTGGTGGCGGGTGTCCCGGTAACAGTCTCGATGCCCCCCGCACCTAATGGAGAGCGATTCATCGTACAGGCGCATGTCGCCTGCATCGGCTTCTCTGGCACCTTCACGAACCAGGTCTGGGCACAGGCCAGTATGTACTGGGCCTCTATGGTGGGTGGCGTAGGCACGATCAACCAGGTCCCCACCGCTCCGTTAACGGCGGGGTTTAATGAAGGCGCGTTCAGCAGCCCGCCTCTTACCCCGGCCTTATCCGTAGGGTTCACGGGCACCACCCCCCTCTTTACCTCGGTGGTTCTTGGCGTTGCAGGGTCCGCAAAATATACTATCACCCTCGACGTTACTCGGGCATCGTTCTAGGCGATGTACTTTCACGAACATTTTGCCGCCAAGCATAGATAATGGCGACGAAAGAGAGAAGTCCTGCCCAAAAGGCCGCGTTGGAGAAAGCTCGGGCCGCTCTCTTGGCCAAACGCATCGCTACTGCGAAGAGCCCACAAGGTACAATGTTTACGGCGCAGCACGCCCCCGCGATGGCGGATAAGCTTATACGGAGTGTTCTTGGTGGCTCGGCACCTAAACGAATTACCAAAACGAATAGGCCGCTTCTACTAGCCCAGGTGTTCACGAAGGATCCAGCGGCTGCCAAAAAGCATGGGGGAAAGATGTTCCGGGTAGAGCACGCCCCAATCATCGCGGACGAAATCATACGGTACCAGCTAGGGAAAGGGGCGCCGGCAAAAATCCTGCCAAAGGCCAGGCACCTACTGTTGACGAGAGCTCTCACGGGCCCTGTCGCGGTCCCTGTCGCGGCCACAGGCGCAACGCCGGAGGTACCCGTCTTTGTGCCTCCTCCGAAGGCAGCAGCGAAACCTAAGAAGGCGCCCGCTTTGAGTGCCTCGGCGGCGCCGGCAGCTTCCGTCAAGACTTCATTAACTGATGAGGAACTGCGAGATCTCCTCGCCGAATACTTGGAACAAAAAGCTGTACCGCCGGCGGTCGCCGAAGCTATCGCAAGCGCGGCAACCGATTCTGAGGGGGCCGCGCTCAATGAGCTGCTGGCAGCGTTCGAGAATGTGCCAGTAGCCACACGTGCAGAGGACCAAGCTTCGCAGCTTGCTGAGCAGCTTGAGGCAGCCCCACGCACGTTACCTGGCGGAGCCCAACCTCTCGTGTCGCCGCCGCTTCGAGCCCCTGTGGCAGCTTTCGTGGCACCTGTTGCGGCGGCCCCAGGTGCTCCCGTCGTACACTTTCTTGACATGCTCGATGTGATCGTGACTACCGCCGCGCGGAGTGTGGTCACCGCAACCAAGCATATCAAAAAGAAAGCGCCGCCGGTCACGGCCAATGCCCTCATCCGTGCCATGAAAAAGGTCCAACTCTTGAAGACCACTACAATGCCGGGCTCCGCGCCTCCTCACATTCCTATGGAAGGCAATACCCACTTTAATGCGGACCGCACCAAGGGACTCCTACGGCAAATCCAGACAATGATCGCCACTAACGATCCGGCGAACATCGCCGACGACATCCAGGCGGCCCTTGCGCCCCTGCAATGAAGGGTGCGGGCTTGCCAGGGCTTGCCAGGGCTTGCCAGGGCTTGCCAGGGCTTGCCAGGGCTTGCCAGGGCGACAAAACTGTCAGATGGCCCAGGCAAGTCTGAGCCATCTGACAAGTAGCTAAGCCGGGCGTCTCCAAACGAGGCTATGCCCAAAGGTCAGTAGCGTAGGCCCAGCATGGCATAGGAGAGCGCTATGATAAGTCCACATGTTGTTCCGCCGAAGTACGTGCCTAGACCCGTAAAGGCCAATATCCAGGCCCAACTGCCCGCCAGGGCTATCAGTTTTACGTCTGGGGCCACACACCCTAATATTCGGGCGTGTTGGTCGTAATCCCATTGCGTGGCGAAGGAAAGGCCACACCTCGTGCACTTCGCGGGGGTCCTTGGCTGTGTTGCGATAGTCGCTGCGTCCATCCACCGTATATATCCACTGCGTTTAAAAGTCCGCGGGTGGGAGGGGCCCGGCGCGGCGCCGAGGCTTAAATCGCCATGTCGTCACTGGCGGCTGCGCCGGGAGGCGGCGGCGCTCCTGAGGAGGGCGCCGGGAGAGTAGGGCTGGGGGCCGCGGCGTGAGGCTTCGGGGGTTCCCGGCTACTACACTCTTGTAGTCGCGAAAAACTTTCTGTGACGGGGGTTGCGATTAAGGGCAATAGTATCATTGGTAGTAGCGGAAAACTTTCTGTGACGGGGGTTGGGCCCAACCAAGTGTAGTCGCGGAAAACTTTCTGTGACGGGTGTTGCACTTAAGGGCAATAGTATCAAGTGTAGTCGTGGAGAGTTTTTTTTGACGGGTGTTGGCGTTTTACCTCTAGGGGGTTGCGATTAAGGGCAATAGTATCATTGGTAGTAGCGGAAAACTTTCTGTGACGGGGGTTGGGCCCAACCAAGTGTAGTCGCGGAAAACTTTCTGTGACGGGTGTTGCACTTAAGGGCAATAG
>Ga0208320_1000095_pt1 | contig 11690 bp, 10 predicted proteins | sample EasRivMeERMZT299_FD_187531 | JGI IMG/M metagenome (GOLD analysis project Ga0208320, IMG submission 187531) | Soil microbial communities from meander-bound floodplain in the East River, Colorado, USA - East River MetaG ERMZT299 (SPAdes) (version 2) | ecosystem: Environmental > Terrestrial > Soil...
TCTACGAACCAGTCTGAACGATGCCGCCGGCAAAATCAAGGCTCAAGGCGAGAAGCGAGAGGCGAGAGGCGAGAGGCGAGAGGAGAAAAGAGAGAGGTGAGAAGCGAGAGGAGCAAAGAACCTTGTTCGTTGGAATTTCTTGCTTCCTTCTATCCAACCTCGTGCGCATCACCCGCGACGGCGCGGAGTGCCTGCACCGGCTGCCCCTTCAATACTTCGTCACCGTGTGACGAAGTATTGAAGGATGAAGGATGAACGTGGAAGGATGACCCCCGGCGTCCGCCGGGACCTATTTTCCCATTGAAGTAGAAAGAAAGCAGAACGGCGGCCATCTAGCCGCCGCACTGTTTGCGACTTTCGTTCGCACGTCAATGATTCAGGTCATCCTTCATCCTTTGGCGAAGCGATAGAGGGTCATCCTTCCACGTTCATCCTTCATCCTTCACGACACCGGTCGGGCGGAGCTTGCCGGGCAGCAAGCAGCCTTTCCGCGCGCGGCGCAGGATGTGCTTCTGCAGGTCGGCGCCTTCGACGGTGATGGTCTTCTCTTTCCCCGAGCGCGAGGTGCCGGCGACGGTGACGGACTTGGAGCCCGCGAAGCCGACTGCGATGAGCTTCTCCTTGTCCTTGAGGCCCATCAGCGTGATGCCGCGGCCGCGGCCCATCTCCTTCAGTTCGTCGGCGGCGAACAGCAGCATGCGGCCTTCCTCGGAGAACGCGGCGGCGAGTTCCGGTTTCGCGGGGACCAGCGCGGGGCGGACGACTTCCTCGCCCGGCTCGAGCGTCATGCAGGTCTTGCCCGCCTTCACCCGCGTCAGCAGGTCCTCCGACTTCACGATGAAGCCGGTGCCGCCTGAATTCGCCAGCAGGTATTTCTTCCCGGGCTGCGCGTCCACCACGTGCGCGAGCCGCGCGCCGGGGGCGAGCTCGATGAAGGAAGTGAGCGGCTGGCCGTCGCCCTTGCCGCTGGGCAGCTCGACGCATTCCACGCTGAAAGCGCGGCCGGTGGAGTCGATGATCGCGACGTAGTGCACCGAGCGTGTCTCGAAGATGGCGTACGGCCCGTCGCCGGTCTTGTAGTTGGTGCCGGTAAGATCGAGACCGTGGCCGGTGCGCGCGCGCACCCAGCCATTGCGCGAGACGATGATCGTCAGCGGCTCGTCGATGACCTGGCGTTCGAAGGTCGCGCGCTCGGCCGCCTCGATCTCCGTGCGGCGGGCGTCGCCGTACTGCTTCGCGTCGGCGCGGATTTCGTCCGCGACGAGCTTCTTCATCTCTTCCGCGCTGCCCAGCAGGCCCTTCAGGCCTTTGCGCTCGTCCTTCAGCCCCTTCAGTTCGGTTTCGATCCTGATGCCTTCCAGCCGCGCGAGCTGCCGCAGGCGAATCTCGAGGATGTCCTCCGCCTGGATGTCGGTCAGCTTGAACTGCTTCATCAGGTCGGGCTTGGGCTCGTCCGAGTTGCGGATGACCTTGATCACCTTGTCGATGTTCAAGAGTACGATGATGCGGCCTTCGAGGATGTGGATGCGCTTCTCGACCTGCGAGAGGCGATACTTCGAGCGCCGCGTGACGGTAATGACGCGGAACTGCACCCATTCCCCGACCAGGTCCGCGATGTTTTTCCTCACCGGGCGGCCGTCGAGGCCCAGCGCGACGAGGTTGACCGGGAAATTCTCCTCCAGGCTGGTGTGCGTCAGCATGAAGCGCATGAACTCCTCGGGGTCCTGGCGCGAGGAGCGCGGCTCGAGCACGAGCCGCAGCTTGTTGTCCTTGTCCGATTCGTCGTTGACCTTCTCGAGCTGGTTCAGCACGACCTGCTTCAGGTTCGCCTGCGCCGCCGAGACCTTGCCGCCCTTTTCCCTGGGCCTGGGGTTGGTGAGCGCCTCGATCTCGGCCATCACCTTCTTCACCGACGTCGTCGGCGGCAGCTCGTGCACGATGATCTGCCACTGGCCGCGAGCCATGTTCTCGACCTTCCAGCGCGCCCGCGCGCGCAGCGAGCCGCGGCCGGTCTTGTATGCCTCGGCGATTTCTGCACGCGGGCTGATGATCTGGCCGCCACCCGAGAAGTCCGGCCCCTTGATGATGTGCATCAGGGACTTGGGCGTCGCATTGGGGTGCTTGATCATGAACACCGCCGCCTCCGCCACCTCGCGCATGTTGTGCGGGGGCAACTCGCACGCCATGCCGACGCCGACGCCGGAGGCGCCGTTGAGAAGCAGCATCGGCAGCCGCGCGGGCAGGAGCTTCGGTTCCTTCAGGCGCCCGTCGTAGTTGGGGATGAAATCCACCGTGTCCTGGTCGATCTCGGACAGCAGCAGATCGGCGAGCGGCGTCAGGCGCGCTTCCGTGTAGCGGTAGGCGGCGGCGGGGTCTCCGTCCTGGGTTCCGAAGTTGCCCTGGCCGTCGATCAGCGGGTAGCGCAGCGAGAAATCCTGCGCCATGCGCACCAGCGCTTCGTAAGTGGAGGCGTCGCCGTGCGGGTGGAACTTGCCGAGCACTTCGCCGACGATGCGCGCGGACTTGGAATGCTGGACGCCGGCTTTGAGGCCCAGCTCGTTCATGGCGTAGAGAATGCGGCGCTGAACCGGCTTCTGGCCGTCCTCGACGTTCGGGATCGCGCGCCCGCGCACCACGCTCATCGCGTAGGTGAGGTAGCTCCGCTCGGCGAACGACGCCATGTCGATGAAATCGTCGCCCGCGTCCGCCGGCTTCGCCGGTCCGCCTCCACCCTTGCCGCCGCGACCGGCGTCGGCGACCTGGCCTTCCGCCTTCCGCCTTCCGCCTTTCGCCTTGTGTTTTCCGCCTTCCGCCTTCTTCTTCATGTCTGCATTTCCGGTTGCCTGGGCGTCCGCCGGTTCGAAAAGGTCCAGCGTGACCTCGTCCTTGTCGCGCCGCGCGCGCGTGCGGGTGTCTGTCATCAGTCGTTACTCGTCACTCGTCAGCGCCCGTGAGATCGCGAGGTCGGGAGATCGGGAGATCGAATACACCAGGTTTCGTCGCCCTCCCGCTCTCACGATTTCACGCCCTCCCGGTCGTTCAAACGTCCGCCTCGACCGTGCCGCCATTCTCTTCCATCCATTCGCAGCGCTTCTCCGCTTCTTTCTTCGACATGAGCATGTTGAATAGTTTGTAGGTGCCGTTCTTGTCCTCGATGCGCACCTTGAGCAGGCGCCGCGTGTCGGGGTTCAGCGCCGTCTCCCACAACTGCCCGGGGTTCATCTCGCCGAGGCCTTTGAAGCGCTGGATCGAAACCGCTTCGCGCTTGATGCCGTCGTCGCGCGCGCGGTCGAGGATGGACTTCAACTCCTCCTCATCGAGCGCGTAGATCTTCTTTGCCTGCCGCTTGCCGTGGCCGGGCACGTCCACCTTGTAGAGCGGCGGGCACGCGATGTAGATGTGGCCGCGCTCGATCAGCTTCGGGAAATGGCGGTAGAAAAGCGTCAACAGCAGCACCGCGATGTGTGCGCCGTCCACGTCCGCGTCGGTCATCGAGGCGACCTTGCCGTAGCGCAGTCCGGAAAGATCGGGGTTGTCCTTCTCGTCGTGCGGGTCCACACCCAGCGCCACCGCGATGTCGTGGATCTCGGCGTTGGAGAACAGCAGCTCGCGCTTCACCTCCCAGGAATTCAAGGCCTTGCCGCGCATGCGGTAGACCGCCTGGAAGCGCTTGTCGCGCGCCTGCTTGGCCGAGCCGCCGGCGGAGTCGCCCTCGACCAGGTAGAGTTCGTTGTCCTTGATGTCGGTGGACTCGCAGTCGGTCAGCTTCTCGGGCAGCATAACGACGCTCGAGGATTTCCTGCGCTCGACCTTCTGCACCGTGCGCAGCCGCTCGATCGCCTGCCGGATCACCAGGTCGGCGATCTTCCGGCCGTGCTCGACGTTTTCGTTCATCCACAGCGCGAAGGGATCCCGCACCATTTCCGCAACCAGCTTCACCGCGTCGCGGTTGGAGAGCTTCTCCTTGGTCTGGCCGTGGAACTGCGGCTCCAGCACCTTGACCGAGAGGAAATAGACCGTGCGCGACCAGGCGTCATCCGCGAGGAGCTTGACGCCCTTCGGCGTCATGCTGTGGTACTCGGTGAACGCCTTGATCGCTTCGAATATGCCTTCGCGCAGGCCCGCCTCGTGCGTGCCGCCGGCGGGGGTGGGGATAAGGTTGGCGTACGATTCGCCGTAGCCCTTGTCGTCGTCGACGAAGGCAAACGCCCAGCCCGCGCCTTCGCCCGTGTGGAAGCCGTTGGCGTCCGCTTCGCTCACGTACTTCTCGCCGTCGAACACCGGTGCGACCGCGTTGCCCTTGCCGATCAGTTCGGTGAGATAGCCCTTCATTCCCTCCGGGTAATTCCAGGTCTGCTTCTTCGTTTCTTTCGCCGTTTCGATATTGAGCGTGACCTTCACGCCCGGCAGCAGCACGGCCTTGGAGCGGACAATGCGCTCGAGGTCGTCGAGGGACACTTTCGGAGAATCGAAGTACTTCTTGTTCGGCCAGATGCGCAGCGACGTGCCGGTGTTCTTCTCCCCGACGCTGCCGGTCTTCTTCAGCTTCTTCGTGACCGCGCCGTCGGCGAACGCGATCGCGTGCACGCCGCCGTCGCGCTTGATTTCGACCTCGAGGCGCTCGGACAGCGCGTTGGTTACCGACACGCCCACGCCGTGGAGCCCGCCGGAGAACTTGTAGGCCGCTTCCGCGTCGGTGCGCGAGAATTTCGCGCCGGCGTGGAGCTCGGTCAGCACCAGCTCGACGGTGGGAATCTTCTCTTCGGGGTGGATGCCGATCGGGATGCCGCGGCCGTTGTCGGTGACGGTGACCGAGCCGTCGGCGTGCACTGTCACGTCGATCCGGTCCGCGTGCCCGCCGATCGCCTCGTCGGCCGCGTTGTCGATGGCTTCCTGGATGATGTGGGTCGGGTCGGACGTCCGGGTATACATCCCCGGGAGCCGCTGGACGGGCTCGATGCCCCGCAACTTCTTGACGGAACTCTCGTCGTACTTTTTCGCCATTCGCTCCGCTGTCTCCGGAAACGGGCCAAGGCCCGCACAGGATGTATTCTATTCTTTACAAAGGGAAAGTACCAGTCCCGCGCGATGCCCCGATGTTTCGCATCACGGTGGACCTTGCGCCGGACAATGGTCTGCAGTTGCAGGATACTTGTCTATGCGCAAGGTTTATACTTACGCAAGGGAGGCGGCATGTTGCGCGAAATCGAGGGAGTGACCGACGAGCCCCGCACCCGCCGGCGCTGGTTCCACGACGACTATTTCGACCTGTTCGTGTGGCAGACCGAGCAGGGGGACATCACCCTGTTCCAGCTCTGCTACGGCATCGCCCCGGCCGAGAAGGCCCTGGTGTGGCACCGCGCGGGCGGATTTTTCCACGACGGAGCGGAATCGGACAGCCGCGCCGCGGACGTTGATGTCGCGGAGCGCTTCGAGGCGTCCGCGCATTCCGTCCCGCAGAATATTCGCCAGGCGGTCGCCGAACGCATCCGCGAGTATCTCGATGGCCGGCTTCCGGCCGCCACGCGCCGCAAGCAGTTCCGCCGGGAAACCTGGCAGAAGGCGGCCGCTCCTTGATTCGAAATGCGTGAATGGTGAATGGTGAATGGTGAATGGTGAACGGCGTTTTTGCAGTGGCGGGCCGGACCCGCAGTTCCAGTCGCGTTTAATCAGTCTCGCCGTACCAGTCTCGTAGCATCAGTCTCGGATTTTGAGCTGCGCTATGCCCCCGGAGGTCAGTAGCGTGAAGATCCGGCAGCGCGGATTGAGCCTCATCGGCAACCTGGTGGTCCTGGCGATAATCGCCGCGGCGGGGTACTACGTGTACAAGACCATCATGGAAACGGACACCGGGCCAGGCTGCAAGGATGCGCTCACTTCATGCATGAAGCACTGCCGGCGCTCGACTTCCGACTCCACTTCCGCGCAGTCCTGCCAGGACACCTGCCAGCGGGACGCCGATGCCTGCGCCCGCTCCGCCCGCTGAGCGGGCGCCCCTCGTCACTTCGAAGCCTCACCGCCCGCCAGGTATAGCCTCGACACGAAGGACGCCCAACTTCAGTGATGAGTCTCACGCGCACCGCGCGGAGTCAGATCGCTGGTCACCAGCCGCGGAAGGGCGCGAAAGAACTGCGCCAGAGTCGGTATAGCCAGCCTGGCGGTAACGCTTTACAGCGGCATCACTGCATTGCCCGACTTATCCCACGGCGCGACCAGCGGCTCGCCCTTGATCGTCGTGCGGTGCATGACGCGCCGCTGCGCGACATCCACTTCGGTGCGATAGTGCATGCAGCAGCGGTTGTCCCAGAGCACGATATCGCCGACGTGCCAGCGGTGTGTCCACGCGTACTGCGGCTGGGTGGCATGCGCCCACAGGCGGTCGAGCAACCGCTCGCTGTCCGCGTTCGGGATGCCGACGATGTAGTTCGACGGCCAGGTGCGCCGCCGGCCGAGATAGAGCGCCGGCCGCCCGGTCACCGGGTGTACGCGAACCAGCGGGTGCGTCGGCCCCTCGACTTCCCCGGGCGTCGCCGGCAACTTCACGCCGGGGCGCAGCACGCCCGCGCTGTTGCGGCTCGAATCGTGCACCTGGTACTTGCCCTCGATCGCGCGCTTCAGGTCCTCCGGCAGTTCCGCGCAGGCGCGGTACTGGTTGTTGAAGGAAGTGTCGCCACCGCCGTTCAGCGGTACCTCCAGCGCGTAGAGCATGCTGCCCGCGGGCGGCACCTTCACGTAGGAATTGTCGGTGTGCCATACCACCTCGTAGCTGCCGAGCCCGCCGTTGTCCATCACCGGCCTGCCGCTGGCGTCGAGGTTTGAAATGATCGTGATGCTGGCATGCTTCGATATCTGGTAGGTATCGTCGACCACATGGCCCGCTTCCAGATGGTACTTGCGCGAGGCCGCGTCGTGCGGCGGGCCGAAGATGCCGGACGTGTCGAGCAACTGGTCGTCGGAGAGCCTCTGGCCGCGTACCAGCAGCACCATATGGTCGGCCCACGCCTGGCGCAGCGCCGCCTTCAGGTCCTCGGGCACCGGCAGCGAGAAATCCACCCCCTGGATCTCCGCGCCGAGCGCGGTGCCGGTCGGCACCACGCGTAGCGCGGCGCGCGTGTTGGCGTTGCGGGGCAAGGGAGAGGGTGCGCAGCGCTGGCCGGGTGTGGAATATTGCATGGATGATTCCTCCGGTGGAGCTTTACAGCCTCAGCACGACGGGGCCCGCTACCTGCGGCGCAGATAACTCGGCCGCTGTGCCGACGGCGGCGGCGCGCTCGCGTCCTTGTGCCGGAAGTTGATGCGGCCCTTGGTCAGGTCGTAGGGCGACATCTCGACGGTGACGCGGTCGCCGGTGAGGACGCGGATGCGGCGCTGGCGCATCTTGCCCGAGGCGTGGGCGATAATGCCGACGCCGTTGTCGAGCGTGACGCGAAACACCGCATTGCGCATCACTTCGGCAACCACGCCGATCATTTCTATCGTCTCTTCCTTAGCCATGTGCAAATCTTTCTGGCGGAATGCAAGCGACGCTGCCGCTTGCCCGCGGTGATGTACTGCGCGTGACCTTACCGCGACCCGGGATCGTTACTTGTCGCGGGGGTGTGAGGTATTTCTTTCGCCTTCCGACCTTCGTCTTCAGGCCGGGGCCGGGCGAGTATGGGGCTAGTAGGCGAAATAAGCAATGAAAATCACGCCCTTGCAGTGGCGTGGGGCGTGAGCGTTCCGACGGATGAAGGCGGAGGGCAGAAGGCGCAAGGGGAAAGGGGAAAGGGGAAAGGGAAAGGCAGAGGCCCGCTGCGCGGGAAACCCATCACCTGTCACTCATCACCAGGTTTGAGGGCATACTTCCGCATTCGTCTCTCGCCTTCGGCGCGCGCCCAGTGCAATTAGTGATGCCGCTGCTTACCCAGATAGCGCATGAAAAGTTGCGTGCCGCCATGAAGACCGGTGCGCGCGCCGTGGAGTGCTCGCTCGACCTGGAGCGTTCGACGACGACGGTCGAGGTAGGCGCAGCCGGATGGAACTGGCAGGGCCAGCGATTTCCCTGGCTGGAAAGCTGCAAGGACCGGACGATCTACTACTGGACTGGCGAAGGCTTCGAGCCGGCGGCGCGGTTCACGACGTCGCTGATCAAGCTGGTGCCGACGGAGTGGGGACCGCCGACGTTCGAGATCGATGGCATCAAGATGCTGCCCACGGCGCAAGGCTCGCCCTATGCGGACGCGCAACGTAAAGTCGGCCTGATTAAACCGCGCGGCAAGGTGATCCTGGACACCTGCGGCGGCCTTGGCTATTTCGCCGCCTGGTGTGTGCTGGGTCAGGCGAGGCAAGTGCTCTCTTACGAGAAGAACCCCGACGTGATCTGGTTGCGCAGCCTCAATCCCTGGTCTCCCGCGATTGGCGGCGCATTGACGTTAACCGGGGGCGACATCGCCGAGCAGATCGCCATGCTGCCGGCGGGGTCGGTGGACGCGATTTTGCACGACCCGCCGCGATTCGGCATCGCCGGCGAACTGTACTCGCAGGTCTTCTACAACCACCTCGCCCGGGTGCTCAAGCGCAAAGGCAGGCTGTTTCATTACACCGGCGCGCCGAACAAACTCACCAGCGGGCGCGACGTGCCCGGCGAAGTCGCGAAACGTTTGCGCCACGCCGGGTTTGCCGCGGCGCCGGAAGGGGACGGGGTACTGGCGGTGAAGAACTGAAATTGGGTAGTGGACTGCCCCCATACTCCGCACTGGACATTTTTTGTGCGGCAGGGTGTAGCATGGCTTCAGGCCGGCATCCGACCGGCCCAACATGAGGAGGTTCAAATGAGAAAAGCAGCCTGTGCGTTAGCAGTAATCTCTGCGGCCTGGATCATGTTCCCGCCGCACGCCTTCGCCCAGCAATGGCCGGACAAGACCGTGCGCATTCTGGTGCCGTTTCCGCCCGGCGGCGGCACGGATATCCAGGCGCGGCTGCTGTCGGTCGCGTTCCAGAAGAGCACGGGCCAGAACTTCATTGTCGACAACCGGACCGGCGCCAACGGACTGATCGCGGGCCAGATCGCGGTGGACTCACCGCCCGACGGCAGCACCATCCTCTTCACCTCCGGCAGCATCTCGGTGGTCGTCACGCTCAACGCCAAGCAGATGAAATTCAACGTGCACACCGATCTGGCGCCGGTGAGCTGGATCTCCTCCACGCCGCTGGTGCTGTCGCTGCATCCGAGCGTGCCGGCGAAGTCGGTCAAGGAGCTGGTGGCGCTGGCGAAGCGCGCGCCCGCCAGCATGAACGCGGGCGGCAACACCGCGGGCAGCACAGCCCATCTCACCGCCGAGATGTTCAACCAGGTCGTCGGCATCAAGTCGACCGTGGTCACTTACCGCGGCGGCGGGCCGGCGGTGATCGCGTTGATCTCGGGGGAAATCGATTACATCTTCGCCACCGCGCCCTCGATCATGCCGCACCTCAAGTCCGGCAAGGCGAAGGCGATCGCGGTCACCACGCCGAAGCCGTCTTCGGCGCTGCCTGAGCTGCCGACCATGAACTCGATCTATCCCGGCTTCGAGTCGGACAACTGGTACGCGATGTTCTTCCCGAAGGGCACGCCGCGGCCGGTCGTTGATAGGCTGAACGCGGAGATCCGCAAGGCGCTCGCGACGGCGGAGATCAAGGCCTTCCTGCCCCGTGAGGCCCTCGAACCCGTTGCCAGCAGCCCCGAGGAACTGTCGGCGCTGCTCCGGCGCGAGATCGACAAATACGCGAAGGTCATCCAGCTCGCGAACATCCGGGTCGATTGAGTGGGGCAGGCTTCACAGTGATGAGTGACGAGTGACGGGTGATGAGTGCCCCGGCGCTTCGCGCCGGATGCTCAATCCACAAACCAGGAACAACGAACCACGAATCACGATCCACGGGTGACAAGTTTCATTCACCATTCACCATTCACTATTCACGCAGTTACACGAAAGGCAGGAATATGCGGAACCGTTCGAGCGGTTGGGGGGCTGTTGCATGCGCGGCAATTTGCAGCATCGTGCTGGCGGAAGCGGCGCCGGCGCAGGGCTGGAAGCCGGAACGGAACGTCGAGTTGGTGATTCCCACCAGCCCCGGCGGGTCGAACGACATCGCGGGGCGGCTGGTCCACAAGCTGTGGACCGAGCTCAAGCTCCTGCCGGTCCAGAGCTCGGTCGTAAACCGCAGCGGCGGCGAGCACGTCGTCGCATATACCTTTGTCTCGCAGCGCACCGGAGACGCCCACCTCGTCGGCATCATGTCGACGCCGATGCTGGTGAACCCCCTACAGGGCCGCACCCAGCTGACCCACAACGACGTGACGCCGATCGCCTACCTGTTCGACGAGCCGATGATCGCGATGGTGCGCGCGGACTCACCGATCAAGACCGGCAAGGACCTCGTCGAAGCGCTGAGGAAGGACCCGCAATCGTTGAGCATCGCCCTTACGAGTACCGGCCACCGTGTGTCCATCGGGCTGCCCATGCACAAGGCCGGCGTCAACATCAAGGGGGTCAGGATGCCGGCGTTCAAGGGCGGCGGCGAGACGACCACCGCGGTGCTCGGCGGCCACGCGGACGTGCAGATCACCTCGGTATCCACCAGCGTGCCGCACGTCACTTCGGGCCAGATGCGGGGCATTGCGGTGAGCTCGACCAGGCGGCTCGGCGGCGTCATGGCGACGGTGCCGACGTGGCAGGAACTCGGCTACCAGAGTTCGGGTTCGTGGAAAGGCGTGATGGGGCCGAAGGGCATCACCCCCGCGCAGATCGCGTTCTGGGAGGACGTGATGCGCAAGACCGCCCAGAGCGAGGAGATCCGCCAGTATGCCGAGCAGAACCAGTGGATCCTGGATTTCAAGGGGGCCGCGGAAACGCGCAAGTGGCTGGACGAGGAAGCCGCCGCGCTGAAGGTGATCATGACTGAGTTGGGGCTCGTGCAGGCCAGGTGATGAAAGTTTCCAGGCCCCGCTGAGGCAGAAGGCAGAAGGCAGAAGGATGACCTGATATGAAGATCAAGCGCATCGAACATGTGGGCGTGGTCGTGAAGGATACGGAAACGAGCCGGCGCCTGTGGGAGGGCTGTTTCGGCATCCCGCTCGGCGGCGAGGAGGAAAACGCCAACCGGCGGCTCGCCCTCTACCCGATCGGCGAATCGATGATCGAGCTGATCGCCGGGAAGGGGCCCGACAGCAAGCACGCGCGCATGGTCGCGGCGGGCAAGGGCGGGCTCAATCACATCTGCTTCGAGGTCGAGGATATCGACGAGGCGCTGGCCGAGCTCAAGGCACAGGGAATTCCGCTGCTCGACCCGGTGCCGCGCATCGGCCATGCCGGCTGCCGCATTGCCTTCATCGATCCGGCTGCCACCGAGAACTGCCTCATCGAACTCGCGGAGCTGCCCGCGGGGCACGCCTGACAGAAGCAGGTGTACGCAAGAAACCCCGCCGCAGCGGGGTTTCAAACGCCAGTCCGGCGCGGTAGCCTCAGGCGGTTGTCAGATTACCTTAGCGGGCAGATCACGCCGTGTGGTGCTAGCGGCGCGGTATCCGGACGCGGGATATGGTGTAGCGGGAAACGTCTTCTTCGGGCTCATCGCCCGTTGCCCCCGTAAGAGCTAATGAGAGGTTGGTGACGAAGATCTCGTCGTCGACGATCACCAGGCTCGCCGGAAAGAGCAGGCCGTCCGGAGTG
>Ga0208320_1000098_pt1 | contig 11509 bp, 11 predicted proteins | sample EasRivMeERMZT299_FD_187531 | JGI IMG/M metagenome (GOLD analysis project Ga0208320, IMG submission 187531) | Soil microbial communities from meander-bound floodplain in the East River, Colorado, USA - East River MetaG ERMZT299 (SPAdes) (version 2) | ecosystem: Environmental > Terrestrial > Soil...
AGGTACTCGCCGGTGCGGCGGACCGTCGCGGTGGCGCGTCCGGCCGCGGCGCGCCAGACGCTTCGGCGGCCAGGGGTTCGAGCGCAAGTTCGTTCACGGGCGCGGCCGCCGCCGGCTCGGTGCGCGCGTCCCCCCGGTCCTTGGCGGCCTTTTCCAAGGCCTTCATCAACAGGCTCATTGGGCGGCGCCGGTCTTCGCGGATTGCGGTTGCGGCTCGGGGTTAGGCAGGAAACGCTGGAGGAACCTGAGCTCGTCGCTCTCGAGGGATGGATTGGCGACGACGACCGGGCGCAGGAAGATCATCAGCTCGGTCTTGATAACGGTCTCGCTACGAAAGCGCAATAGCTCGCCCGCCGCCGAAAAGTCATCGGCACCTGGAACTTGCTGTCGGTTGCGCTGTGCGCTGTCCTGCATCAGTCCGCCCAAGATCACTGTCTGGCCGCTGCCAACCTGCAACACGGACTCCATTTCCCGCACTTGGACTTGCGGCACCTGGTTTTGGATCGGCGGGAGTGTGCAGGTGCCGAGGGGCACCGGACCGCATGGATTGGCCAGTGCGGGATTGGGGTCGTTCACGAATGGCGATTGCGGATTCAGACGCGTTACCGTCGGCCGCACGGTCAACGAGACCCGGCCGTCCTCATTGATCTGCGGCGTCACGCTCATCACGACGCCGACCGCGACCGTCTTCGCCGTGGTCGAGAAGGATTGCAAGGTGCTTCCTTGCACCCCCTGCGAGGTCGATGAACTGACTTCGAAGTAGACGACGTTGTCCACCACCTTGAGCAGCGCGGTCTGGTTGTTGAGCGCCATCAGCTTGGGGCTCGACAGCACGCGTGTATCGCCGAACTCCTGCAGAAGTTTCACGGTCGCGCTGATGTTGCCAACAGAGCTCGTCGGGTTGACGTATCCGACCTGGAAGGAGTTTCCGCCGGTTGGGGCGGTATTGAAACTGCCCAGCATACTTTGAATGAGAGTGGGACCGCCTGTAATCGGCAGCCGGCTCCAGTCGACTCCACCTTGGTATTTCTCGGACAGCACTACTTCGACGATGGTGGCCTCGATCAGCACCTGGCGCTGCATGGCGCCGATGATGCTGTCGAGATGTTGCTGCACCAGCTGGTGCTGCTTTTCGGTCGCGTTCAGGGTCAGCGTGCCGGAAACCGCGTTCACCACCACATCGTCGGGCAGCAGCGTGGCTTGTTGCTGGCTGCTGCCGGGCGCCGATATCACCGAGTTCGCCAGCGTCGGCGCGCCCTGTCCGGCGCGGCTCGCCGCCTCCATCTGCTTGACCCGCAGCTCCTGTTCCTGCTTGACCAGTGCCAGCCGCTCGGCCTTGCCCTCGGCGGTCAGGCTCTGCAAACGGGTGGAGTTGAGGATGGAACGGATGTTGTCGCGCAACTGATCCCAGAAATCGTTCTTCGAGGTGGTTCGCACCACGGTGTTGGAGCCGCTTGTCGTGCCGGCACCACTCGCGCCGCCTGCGCCGCCAGCGCCGCCACCGCCGCTGACGGAGAGTTCGCCGGAGACGCCGATGGTCGAACTGGTTTCGCGCATCATGTTCACGTAATTGACGCGGTAGGTCTTCACGTACGGGGTGTCGGACGACACGATGATGGTATTGCCCTCGAGGCGATAGCGCATGTTGACCTGCTTGCTGACCCGATCGAGGATTGCCGGCAACGTCTCGTTGATCGCGTTCAGACTCACCAGGCCGGACAGCCCGGCGTGTATGTCTATGTTCTGCTTGGTGTCGCGCGCCAGTGCCAGCAGCAGGTCCTTGACTGGCACTTCATTGACAACGACGCTGTAGGTCTGCGGCTTGACCGCCGGCTTGGGCGGGGGCAGGAATTCGCTCACCCGGGCGGGCGGGGGAATGGCCTTGTCCGGCTCGCTCTTTACCTGCGACGCGATGATGTGGCCTTCGGAGGGCGGTATGTAGGGTTTGATGTTGGCACAGCCCGCCACGGACACCGCAATGGCAACCGCCAGCGCCAGAACTGCGCATGGATGAACGCCCGCCCCAGGCCCCTCACGATCCGGCGCCGCAGTCGAACTCATCGCCACCCCCTGGATCACTTTTGCAAATGTTCACAAACAGTTACTTTGGCATACGATCAGGGCGGTGGTTGTTGCCGCCTGATCTCGCCGCGTATGCCCTGCACCGTACGCAGAAGCGGCCGGTTTGCCATGACGGCCTGCGGCAACTTGCCCAGCGCTTCCTCTGCGGCGCGACGATCGCTGAAACTGCCGTACAGCACGGTCCAGTACGGTCTATCCTTTGCTAAAGTAGGATACACATAAAGTTTATTGATTTCAATGGATTTTGCAACATCATTAAGGTGGTTATTGAGCTGTTGAGGTTCATAAGTGCCAAATAGTTGGATGCTGTAGGCAGGCAGCTCCTGCTGCGCCAGCCAATCACCGGTCGCGGCAATCCTGGCCTCCAGCAAGTCGAGTGGCCCCGCCGGCAGGGCTTGGCCGGCGCTATCTGCGGCGGCGGCCGGTGCGGTTCCCGCTTCGGCGGCGCCGCTGGGCGCCTCCTGCGATACCGGCGCGGCAATCGCTGAGACCGGGGCGGTGGGCGGGGCGGGAATGGCCGGGTCCGGATTGCCTGGTGCCGGTTCGGCGGGGGCGGCCAACCGGGCCGGTTTCCGGTCGGGCTGCTGCAACAACGCGTAGGCCGCGACGCCGAGCGCGGCCCCGATCGCTACCAGCGCGGCGCCCCACAGGTAGCGCCGCTCGCCGCTGCGCGCCGGCAACTGGCTGAACTCGCTGTCGCGGATCGCCGCCTCCACGTGCTTGGCCCTGACGGTGTGCGTGTTCTCCGCGAACGCGGCCAGCAGCGCCTTGTCGGCGATCAGGTTGACGCGGCGCGTGAGGCCAAGAGACGCGCGCGCAACGTGACGGACCACCGCCTGCGAAAACAGGTCGGGCCCGCGGTAGCCTGCCGCGCGCATGCGGAACATCAGGTATTCGCGGATCTCGCCCTGTGCCAGGGGTTCGAGCTGGAAGCTATGCGTGATCCGCTCGCGCAGCGGCCGAATGTGGGGCTGCCGCAGGTTGTCGTCAAGTTCCGGTTGCCCGAACAGCACGATCTGCAGCAGCTTGTCGTTCCTGGTCTCGAGATTCGACAGCAGCCGGATTTCCTCGAGCGTCGCGAGCGGCATGCTCTGCGACTCCTCCACCAGTACCACCACGCGCTTGCCCTCGGCATGGCGCTGGATCAGGTAGTCATGCAGTGCCTGCATGACCTCCAGGCGCGGGGCGCCGCGACCGATGTCGAGCTGCAGCTCGAAGGCGATCGCCTGCAAGATCTCCTCGGGCGAGACGCTGGGATTGGCGATGTAAACCGTCACGATGTGCGGCGGCAGCCGCGCCGGCAGCATGTGGCACAACATGGTCTTGCCGCTGCCGACCTCGCCGGTTACCTTGATGATGCCCTCGCCCTGGGCGACGGCGTAGATCAGCGCTTCCAGTATCGGGCCGCGGTTGCCGCCGGCGAAGAAGAACTCGATGTTGGGGGTGATCTTGAACGGCGGCTGGCTCAGTCCAAAATGGTTGTAGTACATCGCTGCTTTTCCCCGGTCGCGCGCCTCAGGACGGGCGGCGAGTGGCCATCCTATTTTGCAGCCGGCCGCGGTGTATTTTCCGCTTCGGCCGGCGTGCCGTAGCCCTGCATCCTGCTGTAGAGGGTGGTGCGGTGGATACCGAGCATCTTGGCGGCCTGGGTCAGATTTCCCTGCGTGATCATGAGCGCCGCCTCGACGTAGCCGCGCTCCCATTCGGCGAGCGTATTGTCGAGGCTGAAGTTCTTGTGCACCTGCAGGTGCCGTCGGGCTGCCTCCAGCACGGCCTTGAAGTCCTGCCCCGCCGCCAGGCCCGGCAGCTCGATGTCGAGACTCTCCATGTCGAGTTCCGCCTGCAGCGGCTCCGCCCCGACCCGCTGCCCCGCGTACTTCGTGGTGAGCCGGATCACGATGTTGCGCAGCTCACGCACGTTGCCGGGGAAGCTGTACTCGAGCCACGACTGCATCGCAGCCGCGTCGAACTCGAACGGGTCTACCCGCGCCTGGCGCGCGTAGAACTCCCGGAAATGGTCCAGCAGGATGCGCTTGTCTTCGCCGAGATCGCGCAGCGGCGGCACGTTGATCGTGAACACCGACAGCCGGTGGTAGAGATCGGCGCGGAAACGGCCGGCCCGGATCTCCTGGCGCATATCGCGGTTGGTGGCGGCAACCACGCGCGCATTGGACACGCGGCTCTGGGTTTCGCCGACGCGCTGGTACTCGCCGTTCTCCAGCACGCGCAGCAATTTCGCCTGCAATTCCAGCGGCAGTTCCCCGATCTCGTCGAGAAACAGGGTGGAGTCCTTGGCGTCCTCGAAGTAGCCCGCGCGCGCGGTGGTGGCGCCGGTGAACGAACCCTTGGCGTAGCCGAACAGCGTCGGTTCCACCAGCGTCGGCGAAATCGCCGCGCAGTTGAGCGCAAAGGACGGCCGCGCGGCGCGCTGGCTCAAGCGATGCAGCGAGGAGGCGACCAGCTCCTTGCCGCTGCCGGATTCGCCTTCGATGAGGACCGGGAACGGGGCGTTTGCGAACTGCGAAATCTGCTGGCGCAGCTTTTCCACGAGCAGGTTCTTGCCCAGCAGGCCGCCCTCCGCCGCCGCGCCGAGCTCGGCCTCGCGCACCTTGAGCGAGCGCATCAGCAGCGATTTCAGCGTTTCCGGTTCGCACGGCTTGGCGACGAACTCGATGGCGCCCAGCGTGCGGGCATGACGCGCGTTGGCTTCATCGCTCTGCCCGGACAGCACCACGATCTTGATACCGGGTGAATAGGCGATCAACTCGCTGATCAGGCGGAACCCCTCGTCCGGGCGGTGCGGGGAAGGCGGCAGTCCGAGGTCGATCAGCGCCAGCTGTGGCGGGTTATCGAGCTGGCGCAACAGGTTCTTGACGCGAGTCCGCGAGTCCGCCACGTACACTGAAAAGTCCCGGCTCAGGACGAAATTGAGCGTGTCCGTGATCAGCGGATCGTCGTCAACGATCAGCAGGTCGGGCTTGTTGCCTTCCGTTTGCATTGCTTGCGACACTGGTTGAGCCTCTCCCGAGCGCTCAGCGGCAACGACGGTACGGGAGCCGCGGCTCCCGCGCCCTGGGTCGTCCGCTGCAACGCGAGGAATCAGGCCAGCGTATCACGTCTGGCCGCGTATTGATTGTATCGCAAAGGCTTTTTTGGCCTCTACGGGGCGGCATCAGTCCGCTATGCAGGTCAGGAACGCGCGTTCCAGGTCGGGCGCTCCGTAACGCCCGGTGAGTTCCTGCGGCGTGCCGGCGAAGCGCAACCGCCCGGCGTGCAGCACGGCCATGCGGTCGCACATCTCCGCGATGTCCGCCAGCGCGTGGGAGGTGAAGAAAACGGTGCGTCCGGCGCGCTTGAGCGCCGCCAGCTGGCCCTTCAGCAACGCACGCGCCTTGGGGTCGAGGCCGCCCGTCGGTTCGTCCAGCACGTAGAGCTCCTTGCCGGAAAGCAGGCAGGCGGCAAGTCCCAGCTTCTGTGTCATGCCTTTCGAGTAGGTGCGCGCGGGCCGACCGAGCGCGGACCGCTCCAGGTCGAGCGCGTCGAAAACGCGGCCGACATCGTCGTCGTCGTAAGGGGCGCGGTAGAGCTTCAGCATGTAGCGCAGAAAATCGCGCCCCGTCAGGTAGAACGGCGGGTTGAAGCGCTCCGGCAGGTAGGCGAGGCGGGCACGCGCCGCAGTGACGCGGTGGGGGACGCTGAAGATTTCGATGGCGCCGGCGTCGACATCGCAAAAGTCCAGCAGACACTTGATGAGCGTAGTCTTGCCCGCGCCATTGACGCCGACCAGCCCGAAAAACTCCCCGTGGCGCACTTCCAGCGAAAACCGGGTCAGCGCGGGAGCGCCGGCATACGTTTTCTCGACTTGTGCAAAACGCAGGGCGATGTCGCTCATGGAATCTAACTTATCCCAAAGTCCGGCGGGTCACAACGTGTCACGCACATCTGCGGCGGAAAGGCGTGAATCGTGAATCGTGAATCGTGAATCGTAAGTCGTGATTCGCAGGAGCGGAAGAGCCAAAGTGCCGGCCGCCAGTTGCGATTCACAAATCACAAATCATGAATCACGATTCACGCTGTTTCAGGTCTGGGCAAGCGCGGACGCGGCGCTGTGGCTGCTGCGCCAGCCGAGTTCGATCGCGGCGCGCCGGCAATTGACGAGCAGGGTCCGGCTGAGCGCTTCAGCGCATTCCAGTTCGTCGTCCCAACCGAACCAGCGGCGGGCGGCGCCCAATCCGGCGCGCGCCGCCGCCGGCGGTAGCGCCACGGTGAGGCGGTGGCGGCTCCTCACGGCATCCCGATAGCTGAAACTGTCCTCGACCGACAGATTGAAAGCACCCCGCGCCTCGCGGCCGAGCGCGAGCAGCACCGCATGCGCCACGTCGTCCCCGTGCACGCACTGCAACAGCGGGTACGGCGCGGGGAGCCGGACGTAGCACGGCAGGCGCAGCAGCCTCTTTATCGCCAGCCGGGCATTGGGACCGACCACGAGTTGGGGGCGTAGCCGGACGCACTCCGGAAACTCGATCTCCAGCAGTTGTTCCAGGTGGGCCTGGTGGACCGCGTGCAGGTACCCGGGTGCGGGATGGAACGGGGCCGTTTCGGCGAGATGAACGCCGCCGCCGTAGACCGCCGCGCTCGACACGTAGATGAGCCGCCGGACGCCCGCCCGCCGCGCGGCATGAAACACCTTGTGGCCGCCGTTGACGTTGACGTCGAACATTTCCTGCTCCGGTCCGGTTCCCCGCCGGGCCCTGCAGGCGAGATGCACCAGCGCATCGTGACCCGCGAGCAGGCGGTCCAGCTGTGAGTCGCGGATGTCGAGCCGCGTCGCGCCAAAGCGGCGGTGCTGGAAGCGGGGCGGTTCGAGGTCAACGCCGGTGACATGTTCGACCGCCGGATGGGCGCACAGACGCGGCAGCAATGCCGCGGCGAAGTGCGAACTCGATCCGGTTACGATAACCTTCATGGAAACCGGGACTCGGGGCGAAGCTGAATTCTGTTTGCGCCTTGGACACCGCCATTATGCAAGACAAATTCTCCAACCGTTGCATTCTTCATTCAAAGTTGGGGTCCATATCGTCATTGTTGTGCCGCAATGAAGTGGTTAGAATCAATCCCCCTGTCTGGCCCCGGCAAGCGATGGAAAACCTCGTTGATATTAAGGACGTTAGCTTCTCCTACGGGTTTCGCCCGGTGCTGAAGGGGATCAACATGACGGTGCCGCGCGGCAAGGTCGTAAGCATCATGGGGCTCTCCGGCTGTGGCAAGACGACGTTGCTGCGCCTGATCGCCGGCGCGTTGCGGCCCCGCAAGGGCGACGTGACGGTTGCCGGCCGCTCGATGAGCCGGATCGACCGCACCGGGCTCTATGCGCTGCGTCGAAAGATGGGCATGCTGTACCAGTTCGGGGCATTGTTTACCGACCTGTCCGCGCTCGAAAACGTCGCGTTCCAGATCCGCGAACATACCGATTTGCCGGAGGACATGGTCCAGGATCTCGCGCTCATGAAGCTGCACGCTGTGGGTCTGCGCGGCGCGCACCACCTGATGCCGGCGGAGCTCTCGGGCGGCATGGCGCGCCGGGTGGCGCTGGCCCGCGCGATCGCGCTCGACCCGATGCTGATTCTCTACGACGAGCCGTTCACCGGCCTCGACCCGATTTCGCTCGGCGTCATCTGCAATCTGATCCGGCGCCTGAACGACGCGCTCGGCGCCACCTCCATCGTGGTAACGCACGATGTGCAGGAAACGCTCAAGATCGTCGACTACGTCTATTTCGTGATGGACGGGGCGATTGTCGCGCACGGCACACCGGACGAGATCCGCAAGTCGGACGCGCCGTTCGTGCACCAGTTCGTGTGGGGCGAGATGGACGGACCGTTGCCGTTCCATATGCCGGGCGCCGCTTACGCGAAGGACCTGGGGCTGGCGGCGGCGCATGTCTGAGCGCGTCCTCAACAGCCTGCGCGGTATCGGCCAGGCGGTCGTCAACGGCATCTGGCGGTTGGGCTACGCGAGCGGGTTCTTCCTCATGATCCTGATGCGTTCGGGCGTGAGCTTCCGCCGCCCGCCGCTGACGATCAAGGAGATCTATACCGCCGGCGTGCTGTCGCTGATCATCATCGTCGTCTCGGGGCTGTTCGTGGGCATGGTGCTCGCCCTGCAGGGCTACGAGACGCTGCAGAAGTACGGCTCGTCGGAGGCGGTCGGCACGCTGGTCGCGTTGTCGCTCGTGCGCGAGCTGGGACCGGTCGTCGCCGCGCTGCTGTTCGCGAGCCGCGCGGGCTCGGCGATGACCGCGGAGATCGGGCTGATGAAGGCGACCGAGCAGATCTCCGCGATGGAGATGATGGCGGTGGACCCGATCGCGCGCGTGATCGGGCCGCGCTTCTGGGGCGGCGTGATTTCCATGCCGCTGCTCGCCGCGATATTCAGCGCGGTCGGCGTCTTCGGCGGCTACCTGATCGCGGTCGTGCTGATCGGGGTGGACGCGGGCGCGTTCTGGTCGCAAATGCAGAGCGCCGTGGATTTCGAGAAGGATATCGTCAACGGCTTCATCAAGAGCGTGGTGTTCGGCGTCGCGGTGACGGCAATCGCCCTGTTCGAGGGTTACGATGCGCCGCCGACCGCGGAAGGCGTTTCGGGCGCGACCACTCGCACGGTCGTCACTTCGTCGCTCGCCATACTGGGGCTGGATTTCGTGCTAACGGCATTCATGTTTAGAGGGGTCTGAGCGCATGGAAAGAACCATACATCTGTGGGTCGGCATTTTCGTTTGCGCCGGGCTCGTCGCGGTGTTCATACTGGCGCTGAAAGTGGGCAACGCCAGCGCCACATTCAGCCAGGGCGACGCCTACACGGTCAAGGCTGATTTTGACAACATCGGCGGCCTCAAGGTGCGCGCGCCCGTGAAGAGCGCCGGCGTGGTCGTCGGCCGCGTCGACAGCATCGATTTCGAAACCAAGCGCTACGTGGCGCGGGTGGGGATGAAGATCGACAAGCGCTACCAGTTTCCGAAGGACACCTCGGTTTCCATCCTGACCGCGGGCCTGCTCGGCGAGCAGTATGTCGGCCTCGAGGCCGGCGGCGACAGCGCCATGATGAAGGACGGCGATGTCGTGAAGCTCACGCAATCCGCGGTGGTCCTGGAGAAGCTGATCGGCCAGTTCCTCTACAGCAAGGCGGCGGAAGGCGGGGCTAAGTAACAATGATGAATGATGAATGATGAATGATGAATGGTGAGTGACGAGGTGACAGGAGACGCGATGGTCAAAGGATTGTTGATCGGATTGATGGCGGCTTGCTGTACGATCACCGTGCCGGCGCTGGCGCAGGGGGTGACGGCGCCGGACGCGCTGGCGAAGAGCGTGACGGACGACGTGCTGGCGGTGTTGCGCACGGACAAGGACATCCAGTCCGGCAACACGAAGAAAGTGGTGGACCTGGTTGAAAAGAAGGTCCTGCCGCATTTCGATTTCGTGCGCATGACGCGGCTCGCGCTGGGCAGAAACTGGCGGGAGGCCGGCCCCGAGCAGCAGAAGCTGCTGGTAAACGAATTCCGCGGCCTGCTGGTGCAGACGTATGCCGCCACGTTCACGGCGTACAAGGACCAGGTTATCGAGTACCGGCCGCTGCGCTCCCAGCCCGGAGACACGGAAGTGGTGGTCAAGTCGCAGATTCAGCAGCCGGGAGGCCGGCCCATCACGGTCGACTACCGGATGCACCGGCTCGACTCGGGCTGGAAGGTCTACGACGTGGTGGTCGGCGAACTGAGCCTGGTGCAGAACTACCGCGGCAGTTTCGAGACCGAGGTGCGCAAGGGCGGCATCGACGGGCTGATCAAGACGCTTGCCGACAAGAACCGGCAGCTGTCCACCATGCAGGCCGCGGCCGACAAGAAATGATTGCCTGCAACGACGGCCGCTGCACCGTGCAGGGACCGATCACCGTGGACAACGTGGTGGCGCTGCTGGCGCAGGGCAACGGGCTGTTCGGCGCGCCGCAGGTGACGGTCGACCTATCCGCCGTCACCGATGTGGATTCGTCCGCATTGAGCCTGCTGCTGGAGTGGCGGCGCGAGGCGGGCCGCAACCGGCGCGCGATCCGCTACCTCAACCTTCCGGCCAATCTCAAGAGCCTTGCCCAACTCTACGGCGTCGCTGAATTGATCGGCGAGGCGTAAGGCGTGAGGGGCATGGCGGGCAACCTCCGGTGCGGCTTTTCGCCTGACGCCTGACGCCCGACGCTTCACGCCTCACGCATTCATGATCACGGCAATCGAGGTCGAGCAGGTAACCAGGTGCTATGGCACGCTGCGCGCGCTGGACGCGGTGACCCTGACGATCGAGCGCGGCGAATTCTTCGGCCTGCTCGGGCCGAACGGCGCGGGCAAGACCACCCTCATCCACATCCTCGCAGGACTGACGCTCGCCACCAGCGGCAGCGCGCGCGTGATGGGCCACGACGTGGTGGGCGCGTACCGCGAGGCGCGGCGGGCGCTCGGCGTGGTGCCGCAGGAACTGGTGTTCGACCCTTTCTTTACGGTGCGCGAGGCGCTCGATTTTCAGTCCGGGTACTTCGGCCTGCGCGACAACCGCGACTGGATCGAGGAGGTGATGAGCCACCTCGATCTTAGCGGCAAGGCGGAGACCAACATGCGCGCGCTGTCCGGCGGCATGAAGCGGCGGGTGATGGTGGCGCAGGCGCTGGTGCACAAGCCGCCGGTAATCGTGCTCGATGAACCAACGGCCGGCGTGGACGTCGAATTGCGGCAGGCGCTGTGGAAGTTTATCCGCAGCCTCAATCAGGACGGCCATACCATAGTGCTTACCACCCATTACCTGGAGGAAGCGGAAGCACTGTGCGGTCGCATCGCCATGCTCAAGCAGGGGCGCATCGTGGCGCTCGATACCACGCAGAACCTGCTGCGCCGGCATTCGGGGTGCTACCTCGAGCTGCGACTGGTGCCCGACCGCCTGCCCGAATCCCTCGCCCCGCTCGTCGTGCAACGGCGCGAGGGCGGCTACCGCCTCGCGCTGCGCGACTACAACGCGGTCGAGCGCGTCGTTGCCGAGCTGCGCGCAAACAATGTCCTCATCCAGGAGCTGGAAGTCATGCATCCGGACCTGGAGGAAGTGTTCGTGCAAATCATGAATAAGGCGTGAACGGTGATCCGTGAACGGTGAACTGTAACCCCCTTTTATTCGTTTCGCTTGGCTGGAAGTTGTGTTTTCACCGTTTACCGTTCACTGTTTACTGTTCACCGAACCGATATGACCGAGCCCCCTACTTTCCAGCCATTGCATGGCTTCTACACCCTGTTCCATAAGGAATGGCTGCGCTTCTGGAAGGTGAGCGTGCAGACCATCCTCGCGCCGGTGCTGACGGCGCTGCTGTTCCTGGTGGTGTTCGCCCATTCGCTGAGCGG
>Ga0208320_1000100_pt1 | contig 11495 bp, 11 predicted proteins | sample EasRivMeERMZT299_FD_187531 | JGI IMG/M metagenome (GOLD analysis project Ga0208320, IMG submission 187531) | Soil microbial communities from meander-bound floodplain in the East River, Colorado, USA - East River MetaG ERMZT299 (SPAdes) (version 2) | ecosystem: Environmental > Terrestrial > Soil...
CCACCGAAAGCGGTGCCCTGCCAGACGCGACCCGTCACCAGCTGAAACGGCCGCGTCCTGATTTCCTGTCCCGCGCCGGCGACGCCGATGATGGTGGAGACGCCCCAGCCCTTGTGGCAGCACTCCAGCGCCTGACGCATCACGTCCACGTTGCCGATGCATTCGAAACTGTAGTCCGCGCCGCCCTTGGTCAGGTTGACGAGATAAGCCACCAGATCGCCGCCGACCTCTTTCGGGTTCACGAAGTGCGTCATGCCGAACTTCTCGGCAAGCGGCTTGCGCGCCGGGTTGATGTCCACGCCGACGATCATTCCGGCACCGACCAGGCGCGCGCCCTGGATCACGTTGAGGCCGATGCCGCCCAGCCCGAACACCACGACGTTGGCGCCGGCCTCGACTTTTGCGGTGTTGATCACGGCGCCGATGCCGGTGGTCACGCCGCAGCCGATGTAGCAGACCTTGTCGAACGGCGCATCCTCGCGGATCTTCGCCAGCGCGATCTCCGGCGCCACGGTGTAGTTCGAGAAAGTCGAGGTTCCCATGTAGTGATGGATTTTCTGCCCGCCGAGCGAAAAGCGGCTGGTGCCATCGGGCATCACCCCCTGCCCCTGCGTGACGCGGATCGCCTGGCACAGATTCGTCTTTCCCGAGACGCAGTACTCGCATTGCCGGCATTCCGGCACATAGAGCGGGACGACGTGGTCGCCCTTCTTCAGCGTCGTGACGCCGGGCCCCGTGTCCACCACCACGCCCGCGCCCTCGTGCCCCATGATCGCGGGGAACAGCCCCTCGGGATCGGCTCCGGATAGCGTGAACTCGTCGGTGTGGCAGATGCCGGTAGCCTTGATCTCGACCAGCACCTCGCCCGCCTTCGGGCCGCCGACCTCCACGGTCTCGATGGTGAGCGGTGCGCCCGCCTTGTGCGCAACCGCCGCCTTTGTCTTCATATACCACTCCTATCAGAAATCTACGGGCACCTGGTACGCCATACGTTGCGACTCTTGCAACGGCGGCGGTTAAACCGGCCGCAAGCGTCCGGTGAACGATACTATAAACTTTCATCGAACAATCGGGAACAGTCAGGGACGCACACCTTTTCCGAGATTAACGGGTGCATGCCCTTTGTCCGATTCGATTAGTCCCCGCGCGTTGAACGGCGAATATTCGTCCGTTCGAACGCGCGGAGTTAAACCGGTGCTCGCGTCCGGCTTTAACGGGATTTAGACTTCCGGCATGAAACGTTATCGAGGCCGTTTCGCGCCTTCGCCCACCGGGCCGCTGCATTTCGGCTCGCTCGTCGCCGCGGTCGGGAGTTTTCTCGAGGCGCGCACGCGCGGCGGCGACTGGCTGGTGCGCATGGACGACCTCGACCCGCCGCGCGTCGTGCCCGGTGCAGCGGACGACATCCTGCGCACGCTCGAAGCCTGCGGCATGGAATGGGACGGCAAGGTCGTGTACCAGAGCGCGCGCGGCGATGCCTATCACAACGCGCTGCACCGGTTGCGCGAGAAAGGACTGGTCTATCCGTGCGCCTGCAGCCGCCGCGAAATCGCCGATTCCGCGGTCGCGGGCGTGGAAGGGCCGGTCTATCCGGGCACCTGCCGCGGCGGCATTGCCGGCGGCAGGAGAGCGCGGGCGCTCCGACTCGATACCCGCGGCGCCGCAATCGCGTTTGAGGACGCGCTGCAGGGACGGATCGCCGCCGCGCTGGAAAAGGAGTGCGGCGATTTCGTGCTCTACCGCCACGACGGCGTATATGCCTATCAACTGGCGGTAGTCGTGGACGATGCCGGGGAAGGCATCACGGATATCGTGCGCGGTGCGGATCTGCTCGGCTCCACCCCGCGGCAGATCTGCGTGCAGCAACTGCTGGGCCTGCCGCAGTTGCGCTACGCGCACCTGCCGGTCGCGGTGAACGCCGCGGGCGAGAAACTCTCCAAGCAGACGCTCGCAGCCCCCCTTGATGCGGCACAACCGCTGCCGGCCCTCGTGGCGGCGTTATCGTTTCTCGGCCAGCGGCCGCCCCGCGACCTCGCCCGCGCGACGGTCAGGGAGTTCTGGGACTGGGCAATGCGGAACTGGAGCCTCGCTCACGTTCCGCGAGCAGCAACGGCACCAGCGCCGTCGCTGCTGAATGATGAACTATGAATGCGGAATGATGACCGATAAAGTCCGGCGACGAGGCGATATTCCGCTCTTCAGTTCTTTATTCATCATTCATCATTCATCATTAGTCCTGCCTATCGCCTTGCGCAGCGGACGCGGTCCCGCGCGCCTGCTTGGCGGCGGCGATCCGCGCGACCGTTTCGCGCAAATGCAGTACAGCGCTCCTGCCTGCTTCCTCGCCGGCGGCGATGTTGACTACCTTGTTCTCGAAATCGAGCATGCGTGTGCGTTCCACGAGCGGCACGATCACCAGGTCGGCGACAGCGAGCTCGTCCGTCAACAACTGGTAACGGCCACTGCGGCCGTAACGCGCCATGCCGTCGCCCGCGCCATTGCGCGCCTGCGCGAACCACGACACGTCCACGGCGATGACCACGTCAGCGCCCATGGCGCGCGCGAGCTTGACCGGCACCGGGCTGGTGAGCCCGCCGTCCACGTACTCCTCGCCGTTGATGACGGGCGGCACGAACAGGTTGGGCACGCTCGCCGAGGCACGCACGGCGAGCCCGGTATCGCCGCGGTTGAACACCGTCATGCGCCCGTTGCTGGCCTGTGTCGCGACCACTGCGAACGGCTTGGCGAGCCGCTCGATCGGGCGCTCGTCCACCATGCGGTTGACGAAACCCTGCAGCGCCTCGCCGCGCACCCAGCCCTTGCCGAACAGCGCGATATCCACCAGGTCGGACTTGCCCAGCGCGAGGGCGATTTCCTCCAGTTCGCGCGCCCGGCGACCGCCCGCGTAGAGCGCAGCGACGATCGCACCCGAGCTGGAGCCGGTCACGATGTCGGGCTCGATCCCGGCGTCCTCGAGCGCTTTGATGACGCCGATGTGTGCAAAACCGCGCGCACCGCCGCTGCCCAGGGCAAGTGCGATCAGGGGGCGTGCCGACTGGAGCGGCACGATCGCCGCTTCGCCCGGCACGCCGGCGCCGTCGGGGCCGGCCGGCGGCAGGGCGCACCCGGCAAACAGCAACAGGAACAGGAACAACGGAATCTTGCGCATGGCGGCAGGAATTCTCTCAAAGTGCTCATCCAACGACAATGGCCGCGGGCACAAGTTCCGCGGGACCGTCCCCGCCCCGCCTCCCCGCGCCCGGGCCGGTTGCGCTCAAGGGTCAAAACGGCCAGAATTACCGGCGCGCGGCAATTCAACGCCGCAGCATGCAAGACAACATGAGGAGGAAGCCGATGAAGTTCAGCAAGGTCCTGCCATCGACGCTCGCGCTGGCGACGCTCGCTTACGTTGCAACCGCCATCGCCGCAGACGCGGCGATGGACTATCCCAGCCGGCCAATAAGAATGCTCGTGCCAAACGCGCCCGGCAGCTCGGTTGATACATTGAGCCGCATCGTCGGCACCAAGCTTGCCGAAGTGATCGGGCAGCAGGTCGTGTTGGACAACCGCGCCGGCGCCGGCGGCGTGATCGCGATGGAAATTGCAAAACAAGCGGCGCCCGACGGCTACACGCTGATCAGCGCAACCACGGCGGCCTCGACCATTGCCAGACTCCTTCAGAAGAACCCGACCTTCGATCCGGCGACGGACTACGACTACGTCATTCAATACGCGGAAACGCCGAATGTGCTGGTGGTCAACCCCTCGCTGCCGATCAAGTCGACCAGGGAACTGATCGCCTACGCAAAGAGTGGGAAGAAACCGTTCAACATGGCCTCCGCGGGCGCCGGGTCACAAAGCCATCTGTCCGGCGCGTATTTCCAGCAAGCAGCCGGCATCGAATCTTTACACGTCCCGTACAAGGGCGGCGGGCCGTCGGCAGCCTCCGTGGTGGGCGGCGAGTCTCAATGGACACTGATACCCGCGCCGGCGGCGATGTCGCACGTCAGCGCCGGGCGGATGCGCGCAATCGGCCACAGCCTGCCCAAGCCGACGCCGTTGCTCGCCAACATTCCTCCGATCGCCGATACCTTACCCGGCTTCGATTACAGCGGGTGGCAGGGCTTCTACGTGCCGAAGGGCACGCCTAAGGCAATTAACGACAAGCTGCGGGCGGCAGTGGTGAAGACGATGGAGCAACCCGACGTCAAGAAGCAGTTCGGCTTCCAGGCCACGGAAATCGTCATCAGAGGGCCGGCGGAATTCCGCAAGGTGGTGCAGGACTCGATGGTAAGCAACGCCAAGTTGGTGAAAGCGGTCGGCCTGACGGCCAATTGATCCAACTGCCGAGATCGTGATTCGTGATTCGTGAATCGTGAATCGTGAATCGACCGGCTACTGGCTCTCAGGGGCGGCTGTGGCCGCCCTTGTTTTTTGGAATTGCCGTGAACGGCAGATTAGTCGACGGCGGCGCGCTAGTCACGGGCGGCGGGCGCGACCTCGACCAGCTCAAGCAGGAAGTACAGCGGCGCGCGGACTGCGGTATGCCACCGCTCGGCGGCATCGCACCGGAAGATGTCAGGGCCGCCCTCTCTCGCATCACCAGCCTCGACCGCGAGCAATGGGCACTCGCCTTCAGCAGCGTAGCAGACCAGCACCGGGAACGGGCGCAGGCGCTGGAAGCACGTGACCGTGCCGAAGCAGCCAAGGAAACCACTACTTCCAGTCACAGTGGCCGGGCCCCCGTTATCGCCGAGAAAGTGTTATTGCCCTGGATCACGCGCCGGCTCGGTTAGAGAACGACCGTTTCCTGGATAGGGCGCCGCCTCGCGCGGCGACCGGGCGGGCGACACATGATAAATTGCCCTTGTATTCATGACCGGAAGGAGGACTGCCATGATACTTGCCATGCCGCCGTCGCCGTTGCGAGCCATTGTCATCGTGGTCGTGGCATCGGTCCTGCATCCATTGACCGCCACGGGGGCCGATCCCGCGGCCGGTTATCCCAGCCGCCCGGTGCGGCTCATCATAGCCAACACGACCGGGACCTCGGTCGATACGCTGTCCCGGGTAATGGCCAGCAAGCTGGGCGAGGAACTGGGACAGCAGATCGTCTCGGATAACCGCGGCGGCGCGGGCGGCACGATCGGCGCGGAGATCGCCGCGCATGCGCTGCCCGACGGACATACGCTGCTCATCAGTTCCACCGGCATGCAGGTCATCGCGCCGCAGATTTACAAGAAGCTTGCCTACCACCCGACCGACTCGTTCGCAGCGATCTCGCTGTTCGCGATCACGCAGAACATCATGGTGATCAACCCGGGACTGCCTTTCAGGAGCGTGAAGGACATCGTCGCGAATGCCAGGGCCGATCCCGGCAAGCTGCGCATGGCCAACGCCGGTTCCGGATTCCAGAGCCATCTTGCGGGCGTGCTCTTCACCCACATGGCGGGCATCGACGTGCTGCACGTGCCGTACAAGGGCGGGGCATCGCTGATCGCAGTGATCTCCAACGAATCGCAATTCACGATCGCGCCCGGGCCTGCGGTCATGGGACATGTTCGGGGCGGACGGCTGCGCGCGCTGGCGACCGGCGGCAACAAGCGCTCCCCCGTCACGCCGGAGCTGCCGACGATCGCCGAATCCGGTGTTCCCGGCTACGTCTCGACCGGCTGGTCGGGCCTGATGGCACCGAAGAAGACGCCCAGGACCATCCTCGACAAGATTCACGGAGCGCTCGCGCGGACGGTCAACGACCCGGCCACGAAGAAGCTGATGGAGGCGCAAGGCGGTGAGCCGCTGACCGGCACCGGCGCGGAGTTCCTCAAACTGATCAATGAGGAGTACAAGCGCTTCGGCCAGGCGATCAAGCTCGCCAATCTCAAGGTCGAGTGATGCAGTGAAGAAGTGACGAAGTAACGGGGTGACGGGGTGACGAAGTGACGAGCGGGCCAGCAGCGTATAGGACCTACGTTGGCCCTCTGATTCAAACCCGTCACTGCGTCACTTCGTCACCGGAATATGCCTGGTCCGCGCTGCGCCCGCACGTTGTAGAATGACGCCCTCGTCAGATAGGCCAAGCATCCCATGAACAACACCCCCGTCAAGCTCGGCATCGTCGGACTCGGCCGCTGGGCCAAGGTCTTGACCCGTGCCGCGCAGCAGTCCGACAAGCTGAAAATCGTCGCGGGCTTCAGCCGCTCCGAAGAGAAGCGCGCCGCGTTCGAGAAGGAAATGGGTGTTCCCGCCGCGCCGGACATGAAGGCGCTGCTGACCAATCCCGGGATCAAGGGCGTGATCCTGACCGTGCCCAACGAGCAGCACCTGCCGATGGCGGAAATGGTCGCCCGGGCGGGCAAGCATGTGTACACCGAGAAGCCGATCGCCCAGACGCTCGAGGACGGCCTGAAGATCGCCGCGCTCGAGAAACAATACGGCGTCACCGTCACCGTCGGGCACAGCGCCCGGTTGATGGCCGGGATCCGCATCATCAAGGAACGGATGGACCGCGGCGAACTGGGTCGCGTCGCGTTCATCGAGGCGAACTTCTCCAACGAGCGGGCGCTCGAACTCACGCCCCAGACCTGGCGCTGGTACAAGGACCGCGCTCCGGGGGGACCGCTGTCCCAGCTGGCGATCCACCAGTTCGACGTACTCCACCTCCTGGGCGGCGAGATCGCGGAAGTCTCCTCCATGGCCTCCAAGCTCTCGCCGGTCGGCGCGGAAGTGGACGACCAGTCCATGACGACGATCCGGTTCGCCGACGGTAAACTGGGCTACGTCGGCTCGTGCTGGACCTCCCCCGGCGTTTTCGCGGTGCGGGTGTTCGGATCCAGAGGCCTGATGCATTACGAGATCGACTTCGGCACCTGGGATACTCCGCACCTGCTCCACAAGGCCTCCACGCTCTACATACAGCGCGGCAAGGATGGCTGGGCCAAGCGCGAGAACATCGCGCTGCCCGAGAGCGACATGTTCCGTGCCGAACTGGAGATGTTCGCGGCAAGCTGCGCGAGCGGCAGGTCCAACGAGCTCACCGCGCACAACGGCAACGTCGCGGTCGCCGTGGTTTACGCGGCGTTGAAGTCCATCGACCGGAAAGGCCAGTCGGTGCGCATCACCGATGTAATCGAGGAGGCGCGCGCGAAGATAAGCAGTCAGGCACGTGCTGCCTAGAAGCCGTGAATAGTGAGTGGTGAATCGTGAATCGACAAAACCAGAGCCGTTCGATCGCCGCTCACCTCGCTAACCCACACGATTCACCATTTACGATTTACGATTCACGAAACTTATGAGCCGCTACTTCATCGATCTCACGCAGCCGGAGATCGCAGCCCAGCTCAGGAGGAACCCGTTGGTGATCCTGCCCGCGGGCAGCGTCGAGCAGCACGGGCCGCACCTCCCCACCGGCACCGATATCTATGCATCGAACGTGATCGGGCACGCCGTGGCCGAACGCATGGACGGCCTGGTGCTGCCGGGCGGCCCTCTGGGCGTGACCCCCATGCATATGCCGTTCGAAGGCACCATCACGCTCACGCCCGAGACTTACCAGCGCGTGGTGGTGGAAACCTGCGAGTCGACGGCGCAGCACGGCGCGAAGCGCCTGCTGATCCTCAACTGGCACGAGGGCAACATCCCCTCGCTCGCCATCGCTTCCGAAAAGCTGCACCGCGGCGTCGGCATGAGCGTCATCGTCGTGCAGGCGTGCTATGTCGCGGCCGAGCTCTACGGCCACGATTGCGGCGGCCTCACCCACGGCGGCGAGATCGAGGCGCTGGCGGTGCTCGCCTGCCGGCCCGACCTGGTGCATCTCGACCGCATCGACTATTCGTCCGATCACTCGCACGGCCGCCAGTGGGACAAGCTGCGCCGCACGCGCAGCTACCAGCCGGTGCTGCGCGACATCAAGACCGTCGCCCCGACCGGCTGGTACGGCAGCCCCGAGCATGCCACCGTGGACAAGGGGCTGAAGATGCTCAGGGACATCGCCGACGCGATTGCGAAGGAAGCGTCCGAACTCTTTCGCCTGCTCGATGAGGCGCAGGGCGGAACCGCCGAGATCAAGCATCTCAAGGTGGCAAGCTGATGGCGCGCGTCCTGACCCAGGGCGAAGCAAAGAGCATGGGGTTGCCCGGGCGCAAGTCGCTCGAGATCGTTTCCGGCGAGAAGGGATCGCAGGCGGTCACGCTGCGCCTGGTCGAGATACCGGTGCCCCGGCCCGGGGAGACGCCCCGCGGCAGGCATTTCCACAATGGCTTCGAAGAGTGCATCTACGTGATGTCGGGGACGGGCTATACCGAGGCCGACAGCGGGAATTACCCGCTCAAGGCCGGCGACACCATCCTGATCCCATCCGGGGAAAAGCACGCGACCCGCAACACCGGCAACGAGCCGCTGGTCCTGCTGTGCTTTTTCCCAGTGGCCAACATCGCTGAGCGTACGCACGAGCCCCAAAAGCAAAAGACTTAGCCACAGAGAGCACAGAGGTCACAGAGAAAACCAAAATCAATTCAATGCCCACCTGGGGTTGAGTTTTTCGAGTCTTTCTCTCCGTGTTCTCCGTGTTCTCCGTGGCTTGATTTGGAATTGCTATGTCTTTCGACGTTCTTTGCCTCCGTCCAGAAGCTGATTTCACCCGCGCCGGCGTGGCGCCTCCGGCGGGGCTCACGATCGCCTACCGCAGGCCGGACGACCCCGGGCTTGCCGGGCTGATCAGGGACGCCCGCGCGCTGGTAATTCCGGCGGTCGGAGGGAAGCTGCCCGGATCGCTGTTCGAAGGCGGCCAGGTCAAGCTGGTACAGGTAACCGGCGCCGGGGTGGACCGGGTGGACGAGCCGGCGATGAAAAGGCTCGGCATCGCGGTCGCCAACGTGCCGGGCGGCAGCAACAGCGCAGTGGCCGAGTACGCGGTCGGCTGCGCTATCATGCTGCTGCGGCGCCTGATCTGGTCCGACAAGGAAATCCGCGGCTCCAATTACGTTTCCTTCCGCGGCCGCATGGTCGCCGACAACCTGGCCGGGCTGGAAGGGCTCACGGTGGGAGTGGTGGGCATGGGCACGGTCGGCGTCGCGGTGGCGGAAGCGTTCCACCGCTTCCGTTGTCAGATCGTCTATCACGATCCGGCCCCGCGCGATGCCCAGGCAACGGCAAGACTCGGCGCCAGGGCGCTGTCGCTGGACGAACTGCTCAAGACCTCGGACATCGTGACGCTGCACGTGCCGATGCTGCCGCAAACGAGGAGCATGATCGGTGCCAGGCAGCTCGACCTGATGAAGCCCGGCGCCATACTGTTACAGGCTTCGCGCGGCGGCATCGTCAACGAGGATGCGCTGGCCGCCCACCTCAACTCCGGCCGCCTCGGCGGCGCGGCGGTGGATGTCTACCCGGTCGAGCCGCCCGACACCGACAACCCGCTGTTCGCCCTGGAAGGCGACGCCGCCCACCGCGTGCTGTTCACGCCGCACGTCGCGGGCGTGACGCGGCAGGCTTCCGCCACGCTCTTTCGCGAAGCCTGGGCCAACGTCGAGCGCGTGCTGGTGAAGAACGTAGACCCGCTCAACCGCGTTTTCTGAGCCAGCGCCGCGCCGGTCAGGCGCGGCGCCATTATTGAGATAGGTTCCCATATGGCACGCATCGCACCCGCGACGCCGGAGCAGTTCGCGCAGGTCGCCGACACCATGGAGCGCTGGAAGAAGACCAAGGGCTATCCGCCCAACAGCTGGCTCACCATGGTGCGCAAACCGCGGGTCTTCCGCGCTTATCGGGAACTGCACAGCGCCGTGATGATGGACGAGGGCGAGGTGTCGAAGCCGCTCAAATTCATGATTGCCCACGTCGTCAGCGCCGCCGCCGGCGATCCGTATTGCGCCGCGCACAACGCGGAGAATGCCGCCCATATTGCGGCGCTTGCCATCGACAAGGTGGAAGCGCTGGCCCGGTTCCGGGAAAGTCCCCTGTTCACGCCGGCCGAACGCGCCGCGCTCGAGCTCGCGCACGCCGCCGGCAGTTGCCCGCCGCGGGTGACCGATGGCCACTTTCTCGAGCTGCGGCAGTACTACAGCGAGGATGCCATCACCGAAATCGTGGCGGTGATCGCGCTGCTCGGCTGGCTCAATCGCTGGAACATCACGCTGGCAACGCGCATCGAGGACGAAGCGCTCGCGTTCGCCGAAAAACACCTCGCGCCCTCCGGCTGGACCGCGGGCGCGCATGGCCATACCATCCCCGTTTCACGAGGAAAAACCCGATGAAACAGGCAGCAAAGCAACTGGGGGTCGCCGTCATCGGCGCGGGACGCATCGGCACGCTGCGGGCGCGCCTTGCGGCCAGGCATCCCTCGGTCGGCTTCATGGCGATTGCCGACCTCGACCCGCGGCGCGCAAAAGCACTCGCGGAGGTGACGGGGGCCGATTTCCACACCGGCAACAACAACGAGGCGATCGAACGGCCGGAGGTGACCGCTGTGTTCGTGTCCACGCCGGAGAGCCTGCACTCCGCCCCGGTGCGCCGGGCGCTCGAACTCGGCAAACCGGTGCTGTGCGAGAAGCCGATTGCGCTGTCTCTGAAGGACGCCGACGACATCCTCGAGACCCTCAGGACGACCGGCGGCAAGCTGCGCATCGGCTACAGCCGCCGCTACAAGGAATGCTTTCTTCGCGCCAAGGAGCAGATGATCCACGGCCGCCTCGGCAAAGTGGTCGGAGGGCTCGCCCGCGTCTACAACTCGCGCGCGCAGACTTTCGCCATCCTGAAGCGCGATCCGCACGCGACGCCGGTGCTGGACGTGCTCACCTATTACGTGGACCTGATGTGCTGGTTCCTCGAGGGCAACCGGCCGGTGGAAGTCGTGGCGCGCGGCCAGCACGGCATATTCAAGGAGGCCGGCTACAGCGCGCACGATGCCACCTGGGCCATCGTCACCTTCGCCGACGGCGCGGTGGTCAATTTCGGCATCAGCTACGCGCTGCCGGCGCAATTCCCCACCCAGGGACAGTCCGACCGCGTCGAGCTGCTCGGCACCGAGGGCACCATGCTGATCGACGACGACCACAAGGACCACCTGCTCTTCTCCGAGAAGGGCATCCCGCACCCCTACGTTCCCGGACACAGCCTGCAGATGGCGTTTCTGGGAAGCAACTCCGCGGGGGACTGGGCGCTCGGCGATTTCTGGGGCTCGCTCGGCAACGAAACCCGTGCCTGGCTCGATCACCTGGTAACCGGCAACCCGACCGCGCACACCACGCCGGATCAGGCCCGCGTCAACCTCGAGACCACCATCGCCATCGAGCGCGCGGTAGCGACCGGCAGGGCGGTGCGGCTGCCGCTGGAGATCTGACGCCGGTCAGGGTTCCCCGTCACTGGCCAACGGTCACTGGTCACTGGTCACTGTAGTTTGAGCGATTTGATCACCCCGCCCCACTTGTCGTACTCGGCCTGAAGGAACTTCGCGAACTCGGCCGGCGTGCTCGTGACCGGCACCAGTCCCTGCTTCT
>Ga0208320_1000103_pt1 | contig 11424 bp, 14 predicted proteins | sample EasRivMeERMZT299_FD_187531 | JGI IMG/M metagenome (GOLD analysis project Ga0208320, IMG submission 187531) | Soil microbial communities from meander-bound floodplain in the East River, Colorado, USA - East River MetaG ERMZT299 (SPAdes) (version 2) | ecosystem: Environmental > Terrestrial > Soil...
CCCGAAGCGCAAGTCCCGTCACCTGCACCTCGTCACCTTCATCTCGTCACCCGAACCTCGTCACGCCTTCGGCAACGCACGCACCGCGTCCAGCACGCGCAGCAGGTTGTGGTCGCGTACGCCGAGCTCGGCAAGGTGGTCGAGGGTGCGCGTAAGGTACTCGATGTTGGAGCCCCTCGCGCCGCTGCAGGTCGCCACGCGCTGGGCGGTCTGTTCGATCGAGAGCGCGCCGGCGTAACCCGCGTGCTGCGGGTCGGCAATGAACGCGAATGCGCGCGCCTCACCATCGGATAGCCGGGCGCACAACCGCCGCACCTTATAGACGTGCCTGCGCATCTCGCGCGCCCACAATTCCTGGATGGTGGCGGTAACCTGCTCCGCTGCGACCAGGTAGGCGATGCCGCGGCAACTGCCACCGCGGTCCAGACCCAGCACCAGGCCAGGCTGCTCCGGCGTGCCGCGCCAGCGGTTCGAGTTGATGCACAGCGCGCGGTGGTAGCCGTAGACCAGGGCGGGCGCGCGCTTGAGGTAGGGAAAGCCCGGGTCCCACATCAGCGAACCGTAACCGAATATCCACAGTTCTCCGGTTTCGATGCCGAGTTCCGAAGGATGCGGGGCTGGAACGGGGGTCATCCGGGCGGTATCCATCCCCTGCTTAACGAACGAGAGCCGTCCAGGACTACGCGAGCCTCCATCCCACGCTTTCGCCGGCGCGAAACGGCACCAGCCGGTCGGCGCCGAACGCGGTATCCCCGGGCACGGGCCACGCCTCTTCCGCCAGGGTAATCGTGTCGCGGTTGACCGGCAGCCCGTAGAACAGCGGCCCGTGGCGGCTCGCAAAGCCTTCCAGCCGGTCGAGCGCCCCGGCCGCGGCAAATACCTCGGCATAGAGTTCGATCCCGGCGTGGGCGGTGTAGATGCCGGCGCAGCCGCAATCGGTTTCCTTGGCGTGGCGTGCGTGCGGCGCGCTGTCCGTGCCGAGAAAGAATCTGGGATTGCCGCTCACCGCCGCCTTGACCAGGGCCTGCCGGTGCGTCTCGCGCTTTACCACCGGCAGGCAATAAAGATGCGGCCGGATACCGCCGGCGAACAGCGCATTGCGGCTCAACAGCAAGTGGTGCGCGGTGATGGTTGCCGCAACGCGCGGTGGTGCCGCCGTCACGTAGTCGGCCGCCTCACGCGTGGTAATGTGCTCCATCACCACCTTGAGGCCGGCGTGGCGCCCGACGAGCGGCGCGAGCACGCGCTCGATGAATACCTTCTCCCGGTCGAACACGTCCACCGCCGGGTCGGTGACTTCGCCGTGCACCAGCAGCGGCATGCCGTGCTTCGCCATCGCCTCCAGAACGCGGGCGCATTTCGCGATGTCTGTCACGCCCGAATCCGAGTTGGTGGTGGCGCCGGCCGGGTAATACTTCACGGCGTGCACCATGCCGCCCGAGCGGGCGGCGGCGATCTCTTCCGGCCGCGTATTGTCGGTGAGATAAAGCGTCATCAGCGGCTCGAAGCGCGCGCCGGCAGGCAGCGCTGCGAGGATGCGGCCGCGGTATTCGAGCGCCAGCGCGGTGGTGGTCACCGGCGGCTTGAGGTTGGGCATCACGATCGCGCGCGCGAATCGCCGCACCGTGTCGGGCAGCACCGCCCGCAGGTGCCCGCCGTCCCGCAGATGCAGGTGCCAGTCGTCCGGGCGAGCAATCGTGATTTTTCTCATGATTTCGTGAATAGTAGCGGGAACGGCCTGAATCGTGAATCGTGAATCGTGAATCGAGGGGCAGCGCCGGGTTGGGGTCGAGTCACGAATCACCACTCACGAATCACGCTTTTTCCGCATGGCGAGCGCCATGCGGTAGAGCTCGTTCTTCCCGCCGCCGCCGATCTTTGCCGCTAGTGCAACCGCCTGCTTGAGCGGTAGCTCTTCGAGCAGGATCGCGAGCGCGCGCTGCGCACCGCCGCCGTCCGGTTCCGCTGCCATGTCCGCCCCCTCCACGATCAGCACGAATTCGCCCTTGCGCCGGTTGGGGTCGGCGGCGAACCAGGCTTCCGCCTCGGCGAGCGTGCATGCGTGCAGCGTCTCGAACAGCTTGGTGAGCTCGCGCGCGATCACCAGGTGCCGGCTTCCGCCCAGCACCTCGCGCAAGTCGGCGACGGATTCAGCCACGCGGTGCGGCGCTTCGTAGAACACCAGCGTGTACGGCAACCGCGAGATTCCGGCGAGCGCCTTGCGGCGCGCCGCGGACCGCTCCGGCAGAAAACCGTAGAACAGGAAATGAGGAGCAGTGGATCCGGCGGCCGAGAGGGCGGCAACCGCCGCATTGGGACCCGGCACCGGCGACACCGGGTAGCCCGCGGCGCGCACCACGGCAACCAGCATCGCCCCCGGATCGGAGATCGCCGGGGTGCCTGCATCGCTGACCAATGCCAGCGACTTGCCCTCGCCCAGCAGCGCGAGCACCTGTTTTGCAACGCGTTTTTCGTTATGCTCGTGGACCGGGATCATCCGTGTTTCGATCCCGTAGTGGCCGAGCAGCCGGCCGGTTAGCCGCGTGTCTTCGGCCGCCACCACGGCCACGCTCTTCAGCACCTCCAGCGCCCGCAGGGTGATGTCGGCGAGATTTCCAATGGGCGTGGCCACTACATATAATGTCGCACTCCGTTCTACGTCGGTTCTCCCATGCGCAGCAGCGTGATCCATCTCTGGCTCGTAGTGGCTTTGACTGCGACCGTACTATACGGGGGCACCCTGGCAATGACCAGCGAGGCGGCGGAATCGCCACCCCCGGTTTCGCCGGCCGATTCGCCGACTGATTCGCCGCCCGCGACGCCGCAGCCCGCACCCCCTTCCGTGCCGGCCGTCGCAACACCGCACCTCGCCCTGTTGCTGCCGCTTGCCTCGAACGCGCTCGCGCGCCACGCGGAGGCGGTGAGTAACGGCTTCCTCGCAGCGGCCCGGACCCAGGGCGCGCCGCTGCCGGTGCACATATATGCAACGGGAGACGATGCGAAGAGCATCATCGACGAGTATCGCAGGGCGCTCGCTGCCGGCGCGCGCGTGGTCGTCGGGCCGCTTACCCGCGGCGCCGCCACCGCCATCGCGGAAAGCGCGATGGTGATGGTGCCCACGCTCGCGCTCAACGTGCCCGACCCGCAGGTCGGGACGCCGCCCGGCTTCTACATCCTGAGCCTTCAGGTCGAGGCCGAGGCGCGGCAGGTGGCGCAGCTCGCCTTTCGCGAGGGCCGCCGCAGCGCCCTGACCGTGAACGGCGACACCCTGCTCCTCAGGCGCATCCACCAGGCCTTCGTCGAAGAGTTCACGCGCCTCGGCGGCGCCCACGTCGGGGAACATATGTATACCCCCGACCCTGGCGGCCTGACACGCATCAAGCTCGCCGCCGAGGCCAGCGATGCCGACATGGCGTTCATCGCGCTCGACCTCAGTCGCGCACGGCGCGCGCGCGCCTACCTTGGTTCCCTGCCGCTCTACGGCACGTCGCAGGTGCACCCCGGCGACGCCACGCCGCTGGTCGGTTTCGACCTCGCCGGCGTGCGCTTCCTCGACATGCCGTGGGTGCTGCAGCCCGACCACCCGGCGGTGATGGTGTATCCGCGCGCCGATTACCGCGACAACATCGAGTTCGACCGCCTCTACGCGCTCGGCATCGACGCCTACCGCATCGCGGTGGTGCTGCTCGTGGGCGTGCCCAGCGAGGCGCTCGACGGGGTAACCGGCCGCCTCACACTGGGCCGCGACCTCCAGTTCATCCGCGGGCTCACCGTTGCGCAATTCAACGACGGCAAGCTCACGGTCCTGCGCGAGCGCCCATGAACGGCCGCGGCGCCGCCGCCGAGGAACTCGCCGCCGTTTTCCTCGAAGGCCAGGGGTTACGGATCGTCGAGCGCAACTACCGTTGCCGCTTCGGGGAAATCGACCTCGTCGCCCGCAGCGGTGCAGTGCTGGTTTTCGTCGAGGTCCGCGCCCGCACGTCGGAGGCGTTCGGGGGCGCCGCCGGCAGCATCACCGCCGCCAAGCGCCGGCGCCTCGTCGCCGCGGCCCGACACTATCTTGCCGCCCGCCGGAGGGAGCGCGCCTGCCGCTTCGACGTCGTGCTGGTGCGCGGCGCCGGGCATCGGATAGAGTGGCTCACCGACGCGTTTGGTGAATAGCGGTGGCGGTCGGTACAATAGCGCCCTTCATGTAACGGACACGCAACGTGGACCTTATTACCCGCATCAGCGAGAACTTTTCGGAGTCGGCACACCTCAAATTGCAGTCGATGGACGCGCTGGCCGGGCCGATTGCGGCCGCTGCCGAGCGCATGGTGCAATGCCTGAGGAGCGACCGGAAAATCATGTGCTGCGGCAACGGTGGCTCGGCCGCCGACTCACAGCATTTCGCGGCGGAGATGCTCAACCGCTTCGAGATGGAGCGGCCGCCGCTGTCGGCGATCGCGCTCACCACCGATACCTCCACCCTGACCTCGATCGCCAACGATTACGACTACGACCAGGTGTTCTCCAAGCAGGTGCGCGGGCTGGGCCACGCCGGGGACCTGCTGCTCGCCATCTCCACCAGCGGCAACTCGCGCAACGTGATCGCGGCCATGCGCGCCGCTCACGAAGCGAAGATCGGGGTGATCGCGCTTACCGGTCGCAACGGCGGCAAGATGGCGGAAGCCCTGCTCCCCGCCGACATACATATCTGCGTGCCCGCGCAGAGCACCGCGCGCATCCAGGAAGTCCACCTGTTGACGCTGCACTGCCTGTGCGATGCCATCGATTGCCTGTTAATGGGAGTGGAATAATGCGCCTGTCACTTTTCGCTTCGCTGCTGATGCTCGCCGCGCTTCAGTTGCTGCAGGGTTGCGCCGCGATCGCCGTCGGCGGTATCGCGGGCGCCGTCGTCATGTCGGAGGACCGCAGAACGGTAGGAACCATTACCGAGGACACGGCCATCGAGCTGAAGGCGTCCAGCCGCCTGGGCCAGAAGCTGAAGGAAGGCGTGCATATCAACGCCACCAGCTACAATCGCATGCTGCTGCTGACGGGCGAAGTGCCCGATGCCGCGGCCAGGGAAGAAGCGGAGCGCATCGCCCGCGGCATTGAATACGTGCGCGGCGTCTACAACGAACTCACGGTGTCCGGCGTGAGCTCCTACACCGTGCGCAGCAACGACTCTCTTATCACCTCCAAGGTGAAGACGCGCTTCCTCGACTCCAAGAAGTTCAACGGCATCCACGTCAAGGTGGTGACGGAGAACAGCGTGGTATACCTGATGGGCCTGGTGAAGAGGGAAGAAGCCAACGATGCAACGGAAGTTGCGCGCACTACCAGCGGCGTGCAGAAGGTCGTCCGCGTTTTCGAGTACATAGACACTGAGCTGGTGACGAAGTAACGCAGTGATGCGGTGACGCGGTGACGCAATGGCGAATTTCTGTGATGGGATGACCCTGTTCGGGAGGGCGCCACTCCAACCCTGGCGCCTGTTCCGTCACTTCGTCACTTCGTCACTTCGTCACTGAGCCGGGCGGCGCCGAGTGACCACGCAGCCGCCGGCCCTTGCTTTCGAAGCCAAGATCTGCAAGCCGCGGGATCTATCCGCCCGGCTTGCACGGCTTGCCCGGCCGCTGGTGTTCACCAACGGCGTGTTCGACATCCTGCACCGCGGGCACGTCACCTACCTGGCGCAGGCGCGTGCGCTGGGCGCGAGCCTTCTGGTGGCGGTCAACTCCGACGCATCCGCGAGAAAGCTGGGCAAGGGCGAGGACCGGCCGGTCAACACGCTCGCGGACCGGCTGGCGGTGCTGGCGGCACTGGAGTCCGTGACGCTCGTCACTTCCTTCGAGCACGAAACCCCGCTCGAGCTGATCCTCGCCGCGAAACCCGACGTGCTGGTCAAGGGCGGCGACTGGAAGCCGGACGCCATCGTCGGCGCGAAGGAAGTGAAAGGCTGGGGCGGCACGGTCCGCTCGATACCGCTGGTCGCCGGGCGCTCGACGACCTCGCTGATTACCCGCATTCGCGGTAAAAGCTAAGACACGAAGGACACAAAGGACACAAAGGAAACCAAGCCAAAACAGTAATTGAACCGCCAAGGCCGCCACGCGCGCCAAGAATTTCAGAATAAAACGGCTTTTGAACGATCCTGTTTCTCTCCGCGCGCTCTGCAGTTCAAATATTGAGTTGGTTCTCTTGGCGGTCTTGGCGGTTCAATTCTGGTCTTGCCTTCGTGTCCTTTGTGTCCTTTGTGTCTAGGCTTTTCATCCTTTGTCCGCCGTCGCGGCGGCGGGGCATGGGCCCGCCTTGACCTCGCTCCCCGGAAAATACTGCTGCAGCGCCGTCACCCGCGCCACCGTCTCCTCGTCCGGCTCGCGCACGTGAAACGCGACATGCTTGAGGAAGTTCTCGCGCCGCGCCGCGATCGCCGAACGCACGCCCTGTTGTTTGAGTTTGGCGAGAAACGTCTGCGCCGCCTCGTCGGTGCGGAAGATGCCGAGCGAGATGGCATTGCGCCACTGTCCCGCGTCCTGCACCACTAGGAATTCGGTGACGCCGAGATCCCTCAGCTCGCGCGCCTTCCGGTCCGCCTCGGCCCTGGTCTTCAACGGCGGAATGTGCACCCAATAGCCGTCGGCGTCGGTCACCACCCGCTCCACCTGCCCCGCCGGCAGATCCAGTTGCGCCAGCGCGCCTTCCGCCCGCGCTACATTGGGGCCGGCGAAGTTGCCCCATTCGAGGCACGCCGCCGGCACGGCGGGCGCCGTCCTGGAAGCCGCCGGCGGGATGGATTTGGAGGACGCCGGCGGCCGGTCCCGCGCCGGCGGCACCTCCTGCGGCGCGCCGTCCGCCGCCTTCAGCAGCTTGACCTGGTCGGGGTTGATCTGCAGTTGCAAGATCTGGTCGGCAGGGTCCGTGCCCTCGCGAATGACGCGCGCGTAGGTGAAGAACAGCACGTTGGCCAATATCAGCAGGAGGAAGAGCGCTTTCACGAACGCGCCCCACGACGACTGACGACTGACGACTGACGGGTTTTGATGGCCAAGTGGATCATTTTGCTTCAAGGGCGATTCGAACCAGGCCTTCCAGTACGAGATTATCCACGACCTCGAGCGGTCCGGTAAGCTGCGGCGCAATGATCGTCGCCGCACCGCCCGAGAGGATCGTGCGCGGCTCCTGCTGGCCCGCCTCCCGCATGAAACGCTGCATGCGCTCGACGGCGCCGGCGAGCGCGTTGATCGCTCCACTTTCGATCGCGTCTGCGGTGCGCGCGGGGAAAAACGCGAAACAGCCCGCGCCGCGCCGCCGCAGGCCCGAGGTGTTGCGCGCGAGCGCGCCGCGCATCAGCTCCATCCCCGGCACGATCATGCCGCCGAGGAAGACGCCGTCCGCGGCAAGCGCGTCCACCGTCATGGTGGTGCCGGCGTTGACCACCACGCACGCGCCGCGGTGGAAGTGCCGCGCGCCGATCAGCGCCGCCCAGCGGTCCGCGCCGAGCTGCGCCGGGGTGTCGTAGGAGCTGTTCACGCCGCACTGGCGCGCGGCGCCTTTCACGAAGCGCACGCGCAGCGTGAAACCGCGCGCGGACGCTGCAATGCGCCGTGCCACGCGCTCGCCGGCGACGTTGGCGGCAATGACCCGGTCGGGCGCCCCGATCGCGGCCCACGCACGCGCGAGCCGCTCCGCCCGCTCGGTCGGCACCCAGCCCTGCACCGCCCACGAGCCGTCGTCGTGCACGCCCCACTTGATGCGGGAATTTCCAGCGTCTATGGCCAGGATGCGCATTTGCCAATGGTAATGCCTACGGGATGTTGGGTGGTGAAGTGTCGAGTGTCGGGGGTCGAGTGGGAGCGAAGAGCGTCTCGCGTCAAGGGGAAGAACTGATAACTCGGCGCAATCGGTCCGCTTCACTCGACACTCAATCCTCGACCCTCGTGTTTCTCCCTCGACACTCAATCCTCGACACTCTTTTCCCGAGCCTAGTCACGGCTTCTGGGGGCGAAGGGAAATTTCCCCGCTGTGAAAGCGCTTCACGCCGGCCCGCGTCTCGAGCAGGAACGACCCGTCCTCCGCCGCTCCGCGCGCGTGGCCGGACAGCCGGGTGCCGTCGGGCATGAGCAGCGCCACGCGCTGGTCCTGGTGCGCGTGGCAGCGCTGCCATTCGGCGCGCAGCGGCGCGAAACCATCCGCGGCAAACGCGTCCAGCACACGGCCGAGCTCGGCCAGCACGCCGGCCAGCAGCCGGTTGCGGTCGGGCGCGGCGCCGCAAGCACTCTCGAGATCGGTCGCCGGCTGCCCGATGCGCGCGCGCGTCGCCTCCGACAGCCGCACGTTGATGCCGACGCCGATCACGGCCGCGGTCGGCCCGAGCGAGTCTCCAGCCAGCTCGGTCAGGATGCCGGCGAGCTTGGCGTCGTCGCGAACAACGTCGTTCGGCCACTTGAGAGCGACGCCGTGCGCACCGGCCGCCGCGAGCGCGCGGGCGAGGGCCACGCCCACCGCCAGCGACAGGCCGGATAGCGCGCCGGCCCCGCGCGTGAAGCGCCACAGCAGGGAGAATGTGAGCGCCTCGCCCAACCCCGCGTGCCAGGCGCGCCCGAGCCGGCCGCGCCCGCCCGATTGCCATTCCACGACGACCACGGTACCGCCCGCCGCGCCGGCCGCCGCACATTCCAGCAACGTCGTGTTGGTGGAGTGCGCCTCATGACGAATATCGAGTGTGAAGCGCCCGGCATTCGTTCCGAGGTGGCGCTCGATGGCGGCGCGATCGAGCAGCGTGACCGGGTACGGCAGGCGGTAGCCGCGGCCGTGCACTCTGTAGACTTCAATGCCCGTCGCCTCCAGGTCGCGGACCGCGTTCCACACGCTCGCGCGCGATACCTCGAGGCTGCGCGCCAATGCCTCGCCGGAATGGAAGCCGCCGTCAGCCAGCCGTGCGAGTACGCCTGCGGTCAGGGGTTTCATTGGGCGGGTATAGAATAGCTGATTGCAGTAAAGGGAAAACGGATCCGGCCGGTCCGGGAGCAACGCGGTCACTCCGGAGAAGCAAGAATGCGATTCTCACTGCGCTGGCTGCTGGTGCTCGCGCCGCTGCTCTTGTGCGGCGGCACCCTCGCCCAGGGTTATCCTTCGCGGCCCATTCGCATCGTCGTGCCGTTCCCGCCGGGCGGCACGTCCGATATCCTGTCGCGGCTCATCGGGCCCAGGCTAACCGAGAAATGGGCGCAGCCGGTGATCGTCGAGAGCCGCCCCGGCGCGGCGGGCGCGATTGCCATGGAAGTGGTCGCAAAGTCCGCGCCCGACGGCTACACCCTGGTTCTCACCGATGTCGGCACGCTGGTAATCCTGCCCGTCCTCTACCCCAAGACGAGCTACGGCGTCCAGGATTTCGCCGCGATCACCACGATCTCCTACTCGCCGCACTTGCTGTGCGTGCATCCGGCCGTGCCGGTGTCCACGGTGCCGCAGCTGATCGCGCTCGCCAAGAAGCGTCCCGGTTCCCTCAACTATGCCTCGAGCCCGGCGGGCGCGCCGTACCTGGCGGGACTCCAGTTCGTCCATCGCACGGGCATCAAGTGGGAATACATCACCGGGCGCGGCGGCGCGCAATCGATCATGGACGTGATGACGGGGCAGGCCGACGTGCTGTTCAACGGCATGCTCGCAACGCTGCCGCCGGTCAAATCGGGCAAGCTGCGGCTGCTCGCGGTTACCGGCGAGAAACGCCATGTCAGCCTGCCCGATACGCCGGCCGTCGCCGAATTCCTGCCCGGCTTCCTGACCGGCTCGTGGCAGGGCCTGCTCGCGCCCGCCAGGACGCCGCCGGACGTCGTCGCCACGCTGAATGCCGAAGTGGCGCGCGTGCTGTTCACTCCCGACATGAAGGAACGGCTGCAGGCGCAGGGCGCCGACCCGATCGGCACGCCTTCCGCCGAATCCACGAAATTCCTGCGCGACGAGCGCGACCGCTTCACTAAGCTGGTGAAGGAGACGGGGTACAAACCCCAGTGACGAAGTGACGAAGTAAGGAACAACCTGGCAAAGTAGCTATTCCGTCACTTCGTCACTTCATCACCTCGTCACCGAAATCAGATGAGTCTCTACCACGTGCAGAAGTTGCTCTACCACCTGAACAAAGACGCGGCGACGCGCGCCCGCTTCAATAGCGAGCGCACGGCGCTGCTCGCCGAGTATGCGCTCACCGACGAGGAGCGGCGCGCGTTCGCGGAGGCCGACGTGGGCAGCCTGTACATGATGGGCGCGCACCCCCTGCTGCTGGCGCCGTTCGCCGGCCGCTCCGGCCTCAAGTGGCCCGACTACCTCGCAGCGCTGAAGCGCGCCAGGGACCGGGGAGCCGCGTAATGCCGCTCGCCTTCGCCGCCGCCGCCGTCCATGCCCCCGGCATCACCGGGCGCCGCCAGACCGCGACCGAGCAGCAGCGCGCCGTGTTCTTCGCCGCCTACGAGCGGCTGCGGGGGCGTCTCGAGGCCGCGCGCCTCGATGCGCTCGTCATCGTCAGTGCCGAGCATTTCACCAATTTCTTCATGGACAACATGCCGGCCTTCTGCTTCGGGCTCGCGGAGGACTATCCGGGCCCGGCCGAGGACGAGCCGTTCCTGAAGATCGCCAAGACGCGCGTGCCCGGCGCGGCGCGACTCGCGCGCGCGCTGGCGACCGCCGTGAGCGAGGAGGCGGACATTGCCCACTCCCAGGAGATCGTGCTCGACCACGGATTCATGGTGCCGCTGCACCTGCTCACGCCGCGAATGGAGCTGCCTATCGTCCCCATCGTCGTCAATTGCCTTGCCGCGCCGCGCCCCGCGCTGAAGCGCTGTTACGCTCTCGGCCGCGCGTTGCGGCGGGCGGTGGACGCGCGCCCCGAGCGCATCGGCCTGCTCGCCGCGGGCGGATTGTCGCACTGGCCGGCGGTGCCGGAGTCGGGCAAGCTCAACGTGGAGTGGGACCGCGCGTTTCTGGAAGACTTTCTCGCGCACCGGCGCGATGCACTGACGCGCTACTCGGAAGATGAGATCGAGCGCGACGCCGGCCCGGGCGGCCACGAGGTCCGCGCCTGGATCGTGGTCTCAGCCGCGACCGAGGGCGCGCGCGGCGAAACGCTGTGCTTCGAGCCGATTCCCGCCTACGCCGTTACCGGGTGCATCGCTACCTTGGCGGTATAACCGCCAAGGAGTGACGAGAAATGGTGACGAATAAAGGTGACGATTAAGGGTGACGAAGAACGTTAAGAAGCAGAACCCGGTCACCTGAATCTCGTCACCCGCACCTCGTCACCCTTATCTCGTCACTTCGTCACTGCAGCCGGATATCGGCTGCTCGAACGACGGCGTGCCACTTCGTCGTCTCGGCGCGAATGTAGGCGCCGAATTCCTCGGGGGTATTGCCGACGAGGGCCGCGCCGAGGTCCGCGAAGCG
>Ga0208320_1000107_pt1 | contig 11118 bp, 8 predicted proteins | sample EasRivMeERMZT299_FD_187531 | JGI IMG/M metagenome (GOLD analysis project Ga0208320, IMG submission 187531) | Soil microbial communities from meander-bound floodplain in the East River, Colorado, USA - East River MetaG ERMZT299 (SPAdes) (version 2) | ecosystem: Environmental > Terrestrial > Soil >...
GACGGCCTCGGGGCCGAACGCGAGCGCATCGCGGAACGGCGTGACGTCGCGCTTCTCGCGAATCAGGTCGAGCGTCCAGCCCGCGTTCGAGGTGTCGCCGTAGAACACGGCGCCCGCCACCCGGTTGTCCTTCAGCACGATCTTGCGGTAGACGCCCGCCTCGGGATCGCTCAGCGTGACGGCATCGGTGCCGGCGCCGCCCATGAAGTTGCCCGCCGAGAACAGGTCCACGCCCGTCACTTTGAGCCGGGTCGAGGGTATCGTGCCGGCGTAGCGGCCGATGCCGAAGCCCGCGAGATGGGTCGCGCACACCCTGGCCATCTCGTAGAGCGGCGCCACCAGCCCGTAGGCCACGCCGCGGTGCGCGACGCATTCGCCGACGGCGTAGATGCGCGGGTCAAAGGTCTGCAAGGTATCGCTCACGACGATGCCGCGCTCGCAGTGCAGACCCGCCGCCTGCGCGAGCCCGATGTCGGGACGGATGCCGGCGGCCATCACCACGAGGTCGGCGGGCAGTTCGGCACCGTCCTTCAGCCGCACCGCGCCCACGCTGCCGTTGCCGTCGTCCACCAGCGCCACGGTTTGGGCGCCGAGGCGAAACGCGATGCCGCGCGCTTCCAGCGTCGCCTGCAGCAGGCCGGCCGCGGTCTCGTCGAGTTGGCGTTCCATCAGCCACGGCATGAGGTGCACGACGGTGACTTCCATGCCGCGCGCGCGCAGGCCATTCGCGGCTTCCAGGCCCAGCAGCCCGCCGCCGATCACCAACGCCCGCCGGTGCCGCACGGCGGCGCGGATCATCGCCTCGGTGTCGGCGATGTCGCGGTAGGTCAGCACGCCCCGCAGCGTAACTCCCGGCACCGCGGCGCCCGGCACCGGCAGCACCACCGGCTTCGAGCCGGTCGCCAGCAGCAGCCTGTCGTACGGCGCCTCCGTGCCGTCGTGCGCGATCACGAAGCGGCGCCGGCGGTCGATGCGGGTGACGCGCTTCCCGAGGTGCAGCCGGATGCCGTTCATCTGGTACCACAGCGGCCCGTTCAGCATGATGTCGGCAAGGCCCATCTCCCCCGCCAGCACCGGCGACAGCAAGATGCGGTTGTAGTTGGTGTGCGGCTCGGCCCCGAATACGGTGATGTCGTAGCGTTCCGGGTCGAGCGCGATCAGTTCCTCGAGCGTCTTCACGCCCGCCATGCCATTGCCGACGACCACCAGGTGCTGGCGCATCTTGGAGCGGTCCGCTGTCACGCCCACGGTCACGCGGCATGGGCAAGGCGGCGCGCCTCGCGCGCCTCGCGCGCGACCCCGGCAAGCCGGGCGACTTCGCCGATCACGACGATCGCCGGGCTGCCGAAGTCCCGCGCGGCCACCGGCAGTTTCTCAAGCGTCGTCACCGATGACCGCTCGTTGGACAGGGTGCCATTCTGTATGACCGCCGCCGGCGTATCTCCCGGCAGGCCGCCCGCCTGCAGGCGGCCTGCGATCGAGGCGAGGCGGGCAACGCCCATGTAGATCACCAGCGTCAGGCCGCAACGCGCCAGTTGCTCCCAGTCCGGCTCGTCATCCGCGGCCGCATGGCCGGTCACGAAGATCGCGCCGCGGGCAAGACCGCGGTGCGTCACCGGGATGCCCAGCGCCGCCGGCACCGCGATGCCGGCGGTGACGCCACTCACCACTTCCGCCTCGACGCGAGCTTCGCGCAGCGCGACGAGTTCCTCGCCGCCGCGGCCGAAGACGAAAGGGTCGCCGCCCTTCAGCCGCGCGACGACGGCGCCGCGCCGCGCGAAGCGGACCATCAGTTTCTGGATGAATGCCTGCGGTGTGGACTTGCAGCCCCCGCGTTTTCCCACTTCGATCACGCGGGCCGCGTTTTCCCACTTCGATCACGCGGGCGCCCGGCCGCGCGTAAGCGAGCACGCCGCGGTGCACCAGGTCGTCCACCAGCACGACGTCGGCTTCGCCCAGCGCGCGCACGGCCTTCAGCGTGAGCAGCTCCGGGTCGCCCGGCCCCGCCCCGATCAGCCACACCATGCCCGCCTCACGCCTCACGCCTCTCTCCTCTCCGGCAGTCAGGCCGCCCGCTTCGCCTGGCGGTGGTAGAGGAACTCCAGCACGCGGGCGCGCAAATGGATATAGCGCGAGTTGGCGGCGAGCGCGAGGCGCTCGCGCGGCCGCGGCAGGTCCACTTCCAGCACCTCGCCGATGGTCGCCGCCGGCCCGTTGGTCATCATCACCACGCGGTCGGACAGCAGCACCGCCTCGTCCACGTCGTGCGTCACCATCAGCACCGTAGCGCCGGTGCTGCCGACGATGCGGATCAATTCGTCCTGCAGCGTCGCGCGCGTCAGCGCGTCGAGCGCGCCGCGTCCTGCAGCGTCGCGCGCGTCAGCGCGTCGAGCGCGCCGAACGGCTCGTCGAGCAGCAGCATCTTGGGTTCGATCGCGAGCGCGCGCGCGATGCCGACGCGCTGCTTCATGCCTCCCGAGATCTCCTGCGGCAGCTTGTCCATGGCGTGCGCGAGGCCGACCAGCTCGAGCGCGGCGTGAGTGCGTGCCTTGAGTTTCGTTTTGGGCTCCGCCGCGCCGAACACGCGCTCCACCGCGAGGTAAACGTTACCGAAGCAGGTGAGCCACGGCAGCAGCGAATGGTTCTGGAACACGACGCCGCGGTCGGGCCCGGGACCGGCGATCTCGCGGCCGGCGAGGATCACCCCGCCCTCGGTGGGCGCAAGCAACCCGGCGAGGATCACCCCGCCCTCGGTGGGCGCAAGCAACCCGGCGACGAGGTTGAGCAGCGTGGACTTGCCGCAGCCGGAATGCCCGATCAGCGACACGAACTCGCCCTTCCTCACCGCCAGGTCGATGGCGGTCAACGCCACGAACGGCCCCTTCTTGGTGTCGAAGCTCATGCCGACGGTCTCGATCTGCAGGTACTTGTCCATGGGGTTTCCTCAGGAATAGCTGAAGCGGCGCGCGACCAGCATCAGCGCCTGCTCGAGCAGGAGGCCGACGATGCCGATGGTGAAGATCGCGATGATGATGTGCTCGACCTTCAGGTTGTTCCACTCGTCCCACACCCAGAAGCCGATGCCGACGCCGCCGGTCAGCATCTCGGCCGCGACGATCACCAGCCAGGCGATGCCGATCGAGAGCCGCACGCCGGTGAGCATGTACGGCAGAACCGCCGGGAACAGGATCTTCGTGAACACCTTCCACTCGGAGAGGTTCAACACGCGCGCGACGTTGAGATAGTCCTGCGGCACCTGGCGCACCCCGACCGCGGTGTTGATGATCATCGGCCACAGGCTGCAGATGAAGATGGCGTAGATCGCCGCCGGGTTCGCCGCCTTGAACAGCAGCAGCCCGATCGGCAGCCAGGCGAGCGGCGACACCGGCCGCAGGATGGCGATCATCGGCGCGGCCATGTCCGACAGGAAACGGAAGCGCCCGATCAGGAAGCCGAGGGGAATGCCGACCAGCGCGGCGAGGCCGAAACCGATGCCGACGCGCTTCAGCGAGGAGAGCACGTTCCAGCCTATGCCCTGGTCATTGGGCCCCTTCTGGTAGAACGGATCGGCGAAGATCGTCACCGCCGCGTGCCACACCGCGACCGGCCCGGGTATGCGCCCGCCGAACTTGGCGATCGCCGCCCACACGCAGACAAACAGCGCGAAACCGAGCACCGAGGCGATCGATTTCAGCAGCCAGTCGGGTGCCTGGAAGCGCTGGTAGCCGGTCGGCGCGGGCCTTGCCTTGCCGCGCGCCGCTACGCGCGCCGCGCTCTCGGTAAGTGCCGCCGCGGACGGGTGCGGCGGGCCGGCGGGCGGCGGCGGTGCCACCACTGCGAACGCGTCCTTCTTTCTCAGTGCAATTGAACTCATGCCGCTGTCTCCGTTGTCACATTCCCGGCCGTTTCAACGAAACGGCCCCCCTGAAGTAGGGCCCCCCTGAAGTAGGGGTGTATGAGGGGAGATATCCCCTCATTCAATCAGGCCACCTTGACCTTGAACGAACCGGCGTACTTCCTGGGGTCCTTGCCGTCCCACACCACGCCATCGATGAGCTTGGAAGTGCGCATCGGGTCCTTCGGTACCGCGGCCTTCGCCGCCGCAGCGGCGTCCTTGTAGATGTCGATCCGGTTGATCCTCTTCGCCACCGTCAGGTAGTCGGGATCTTCCTTGAGCAAGCCCCAGCGCCGGTGCTGCGTGAGGAACCACATGCCGTCCGAGAGGTACGGGAAATTCACCGCGCCCTCGTTGAAGAATTTCATGTGGTCCTTGTCGTCCCAGGTCTTGCCGATGCCGTTGTCGTAGCGGCCGAGCATGCGCGCGACGATCACGTCCTTGTCGGTGTTGACATAGGAGCGGTCGGAGACGATATCGGCGGTCTTCGGCGGTCTTCTGGCGGTTCGAGAGCGAGGCATCGATCCAGCGGCCGGCGTCGATGATCGCCGCCGTCATCGCGCGCGCGGTGTTCGGGTACTTCTGCACGAACTCGCCGGTGGTGCCGAGCGCCTTCTCGGGATGGTCTTTCCATATCCCCTGCGTGGTCTCGGCGGTGAAGCCGATCTTGTCGACGACGGCGCGATAGGGCCAGGGCTCGCCGACGCAGTAGCCGTCCATGTTGCCGACGCGCATGTTCGCCACCATCTGCGGCGGCGGCACGGTGATGGTCTTGACGTCATTGAAGGGGTGTACGCCGTACGCCGCAAGCCAGTAGTAGAGCCACATGGCGTGCGTGCCCGTCGGAAAAGTCTGCGCAAAGGTGTATTCGCCCTTTTCCTTCGCGATCAGCGCCGCGAGGCCGGTGGCGTCCTTGACGGCGCCGCGAGGCCGGTGGCGTCCTTGACGCCCTTGTCGTAGAGCTTGCGCGACAGCGTCATGGCCTGGCCGTTGTGGTTGAGGTTCATGAGGATGGCCATGTCCTTCTTCGGTCCGCCGAGCCCCATCTGCACGCCGTAGATCAGGCCCCACAGCACGTGCGCGGCGTCGAGCTCGCCGTTCACCAGCTTGTCGCGCACCGCCGCCCACGAGGCTTCCTTGGACGGCGTGATCTTGATTCCGTATTTCTCGTCGAACTTCATCACCGAGGCGATCACCACCGACGAGCAGTCGGTGAGCGGGATGAAGCCGATCTTCACCTCTTTCTTCTCGGGCGCGTCCGAGCCCGCGGCCCACGCGGCCGTTCTCACGCCTGCCGGTACCAGTCCCATGATGCCTACCGCCGCCGCGCGCTTGAGGAAACCGCGCCTGCGCCCGTGGGATTTGCCATTGCCAGCCTCGCCGTCCATGCCTTGCTCCTTTCCGTCGCGTGCAACAAAAAAAGGCGTTCGACCCGCGGGAGCGCACCGGCTCGCCGCATCGAACGCCTTTGTCCAAACCGCGATCGTCATTGATCGCGGTTCTATCTGCTACTACGCAAGCCTCGTGCCAAAAAATCTCCAGGGATATTATTTACATAAGAATCAATCGTTTGATGTCCAGCAGCATTCTCAATTCCATGTGCATCATCAGCTGTGCCCGCACTGTTGCGGTGCAACACTAGGGGCCTTCGCACCATGTAGGGACGCGTAGCGGAATAGGAAATCCGGATAGATCACGCCAAGTCGGGCCACCGCTCACCGCTCACCGCTCACCGGTCACCGCTCACTGGTCACCGGTCACCGGTCACTGGTCACTGGTCACCGGTCACTGGTCACGCCGTTCCGGCTAAGAGCGCCCCAACAACTCGACCGCGGCAATCACGTCCTGCGCCGCGTCGCCGATACGCTTGCCGCGATTCATCGCCAGTGTGCGCAACAGCTGGTAGGCCTCGGCCTCGTCGACGCCGCGCTCCTTCATGAGCAGGCCCTTCGCGCGCTCGACCAGCTTGCGCTCCGACAGCCGCTGGTTCGCCTCGGCGAGCTCGGCGCGAAGGCGCTGAAACTCCTCGAAGCGGGCGCAGGCGACGTCGACGATGGCCTTGACGCGCTCGGGCTCGAGCCCGTCCACCACGTACGCCGACACGCCCGCGCGCACCGCCTCGCGTATCGTCCCGGCGTCGGCGTCCGCCGAAAACATCACGATCGGACGCGGCCGGTCGCGGCCCATCACGCACAGGTGCTCGAGCACGTCGCGGCTGGGCGAGTCGGTGTCGATAATGATGACGTCGGGGGACAGCCGCTCGACCGCCCGCAGCAGCTCGAACGGCGACGAAAGGATGCCGGCGACCTCGTAGCCGGCTTGCTCGAGGCCGCGGCGTAGAATCGTGCCCCGCTCGGTGGACTCGTCCACCACCAGCACTCGCGTTTGAACGCCCGGCCGCATGGCAGGCCGCGTTGCCATCGCGGCGCGCCTAGGCGGCCGCGCGCGCGGCGCGCGCGCCGACCGCCTCGGGTTCCACATCGCAGCCGCGTCCTGAGCTCTTCCAGGCGCGCCCCGCCGGCCACTGCGGCGCGAATCTCCGCTTCGCTCACGTCGATGCAGCTGCACACGATGCGGCCGCGCGCAGCCGCCGGCGTCGCCGATGACGCAATCGGCGCGAGCAGCCACGGGCGCAGCGCGCCGACCGCCATGCCGTTACGCATGACTTCCTTCAGCCAGCGGGCGCCGGCGACTTCACCGGCGAGGCGCGCGCCGATCAACCGGTCGGACACGACGAGGACGCGCTTGGAGATGCCGCGCGCGGGATCCTCGTAGCCGAGCGCGGCCGGGCTCGCCATGCCGAGCAGCCGGTCGAGCTGCGCGAGCGTCTTCGCGTCGAGCGGACCGCGCGCCGCGCCATCGAGCGCGACGCAGGTGTCGTCGCGGCCGAAAAGATGGAGTGCGGCGTAATCCAGCACGCCCATCCATGCCCGCAGCACGGCGAGCGTATCGGCCGCATCCTCGTTGAGTCGCCGGTACGCCACTACGCGCCACGACAGGCTGGCCGGCCCGACCCGCACCGCCGCGTGCTTCAGCTCCGGCTGGAACGAGCGGGGGTCGAACGCGGACGGCATCAACTCGTACGCGCCGGAGCTGGACCGCGCCGGAGCTGGACAGGAAACCCCGGCCCCAGTGCATGGGCACGAAAACCTGCCCGCGCTTCAACTCCTTCGAGGCGCGCGCCCGCAGCACCGCGGTGCCGCGCCGGCTGGAGATGGCGGCAAGATCACCGTCGCGCAGGCCGCACCCGGCAAGGTCGTCCGCGTGCATGGTGAGCAGCGGCTCTTCCTCGTGCGCGAACAGCCGCGCCACCGTGCCGGTGCGCGTCATGGTGTGCCACTGGTCGCGCAAGCGCCCCGTCAGCAGCCGCAGCGGGTAGCCCTCGTCCACGTCCTCCGCCACGCCGCGGTGCTCCGTGGCGTGGAAGTGCGCGCGGCCGGTCGCCGTCGGGAACACGCCGTCGGCGTAGAGCCGCGTCTGGCCCGTCTGCGCGCCTTCGGGGAACGGCCATTGCTGCGGGCCGAGCGTCTCCAGCAGTCCGTAGGTGAGCCCGGTAATGTCGAGATCGCGCCCCCGCGTCACTTCGCGGTGCTCGTTGAAGACGTCCTCGGCGCTGCGATACGCGAAGGTGGACAGCGCGTCGCGCCCGAGCCGGCGCCCGAGATGCCGCGCAAAGTCCGCGGCGATCTCCCAGTCGGGACGCGCGGCGCCCGGCGGCGGCACCGCTGCGCGCACGCGGCTGATGCGCCGTTCGGAATTCGTCATGGTGCCTTCCTTCTCGCCCCATGTCGCAGCCGGCAGCAGCACGTCGGCGTAGGCGCAGGTCTCGGCGCCGCGGAATGCCTCCTGCACCACCACGAACTCGGCGTGCTCGAGTGCGCGCCGCACCAGCGCCTGCTCCGGCATCGAGTGTGCGGGGTTGGTGCAGGCAATCCACACCGCCTTCACCGCGCCCGTGTCGAGCGCCTGGAACAGCTCGACCGCGGTTTTGCCGGGCGTCGCGGGCAGTTCCGGCACGCCCCATAGCCGTGCGATCTCCGCGCGGTGCTGCGGATTGGCCGGATCGCGGTGGCCGGGCAGCACCGTCGCCATGCCGCCAACCTCGCGCCCGCCCATCGCATTGGGCTGGCCGGTGAGCGAAAACGGGCCCGCGCCCGGGCGCCCGATCTGCCCGGTCGCGAGGTGCAGGTTGATCAGCGCGGCGTTGTTGTCGGTGCCGTGGCTCGATTGGTTCAAGCCCTGGCAGTAAAGAGAGAGCGCGGCGCCAGCGGTGCCGAAGCGGCGCGCGGCGCGCACGATGTCTGCCGCCGGAACCCCGGTAATCCGCGCAGCGCGCTCCGGCGTATAGGTCCGTGCCACGCGCTCGACCTCGGCGAAGTTTTCGGTGTGGGCGGCGATGTAGTCGCGGTTGACGAAGCCTTCCGTGATCAACACACACAGCATGGCGTTGAAAAGCGCGACGTCGCTGCCCGGCTCGAGCGCCAGGTGCAGGTCGGCATCGGCCGCAGTGGCGGTGCGCCGCGGGTCCACCACGATCACCCGGAGTCCCGGGCTGCGCGCCCGCGCGTCCTCGATGCGCCGGTAGACGATGGGGTGCGCCCACGCCGTGTTCGAGCCGGCAATGAAGATCAAATCGGCGTGGTCGATGTCCTCGTAGCACGCGGGCGGCGCGTCGGCGCCGAGCGTCAGCTTGTAGCCGGCAACGGCCGACGACATGCACAGGCGCGAGTTGGTGTCCACGTTGTTGGTGCCCGCCAGCCCGCGCGCGAGCTTGTTGAAAACGTAATAGTCCTCGGTCAGCAGCTGCCCGGAGATATAGAACGCCACGGCATCCGGGCCGTGCCGGGCGATGGTCTGCGCAAAACGGTCGGCGGCGTGGGACAGCGCCTCGTCCCAGCTCGCACGCCGGCGCGGCGCGTCGCGCGTCGCGCGCAACTCGGGATACAGCAACCGGCCCTCGGCGCGCGCGGTGAGATGCAGCGTCGAGCCCTTGGTGCAGAGGCGGCCGAAATTTGCCGGGTGCGCGGGATCGCCGCGCACGCCTGTAATGCGGTCGCCTTCGGACTCGACGAGGACGCCGCAACCGACGCCGCAATAACAGCAGACGGAGGAAGTCGTGGCCACGACTTCCTTATGAGCAATACCTATGCCATCAACGACAATACCTAACTATATGTAATTATTAATGAAAAATGGGCAATACCTAACTATATGTAATTATTAATGAAAAATGGGTGGGCCGTTTTCTCAACGCTCTACGATGGTGCATAGCAGCATCGGCATGCACCATCCGCCGGTGGGCAGCACAGTAAGATGCAGTCTCGACCCGCCGCATTACCAGGAGGAGCAGGCGATATGAAACAGATCATCGTCGCGCGCGCGACACTGTGCGCACTCATGCTTGCCGCGGCGCCGGCCGGCGCGCGCCTGACCGAGATCAACGCCACCGCCGTCGAGCCGTTCGCGGACGGCCACGCCTTCGGCACTGCCGGCGCCTACGAGCGCGTGAAGGGCACGTTCAAGGGCGAGCTCGATCCCGCCGATCCGCGTAACCAGGTGATCGTCAATCTCGACAAGGCGCCGAGGAATGCCGCGGGCCGCGTCGAATACGAGGCCGATTTCTTCATGCTGCGCCCGGCGGATGGCGCGCGCGGCAATCGCAAGATCATTTACGACGTCACCAACCGCGGCCGGAAAAATCTCCACTGGCGGCTGACGGACGCCCGGTTGCCATCGCCCGCGGGCGCCAACGACCCGCGGACCGCGCAGGACGCCGGCAACGGGCTGTTTTTCCGCATGGGATACACCATGGTGTGGAACGGCTGGGACCCCGATGCGCCGCGCTCGAACGCCGGTCTCGCCATGAAACCGGTCATCGCCACCAACGGCGGCGCTCCGATCGTGCGCGTGATCCGGGACGAATTGCAGAGCGGCACGCGCAGTCCCCGGCGCGAGACCTTCCGTCTCACTCACGAGGCGGCGACGCTCGACCAAACTAAGGCGAAGCTCACCGTGCGGCGGAACGAGGCCGATCCGCGGCGCGAGATCCCCGCGAGCGGCTGGGCTTACGTCAACGCGCGCGAGATCCGCCTGCTGTCACAGGGCGCGCAGCCGGAGCCGGGCTCGATCTACGAGTTTCACTATCCCGCCACGAATCCGCGCGTGCTCGGCATCGGCCTCGCCGCGACGCGCGACCTGGTTTCGTTCCTGCGCTACGAATCGGCGGACTCAAAGGGCAACGCCAATCCCGCGCGCCCGGGGATCAAGGCAGTACTCGCGTTCGGCAGTTCGCAGAGCGGGCGCTACCTGCGCGACCACGTCGCGCAGGGCTTCAACCAGGACGAGTCCGCGCGCAAGGTGTTCGACGGCATCATGGCGCATACCGCTGGCGTCGGCGGCGTGTTCCTCAACACCGAGTTCGGCCAGCCCGCGCGCACCAGCACCCAGCACGAGGACCGGATGTTTCCGGAAGGCGCGTTTCCGTTCTCCACCGCGCGATTGACCGACCCGGTGACGGGGAAGACCGGCAGCGTGCTGCGCAACGACGGCTTCGATCCGCTGTGGATGGAAACCAACACCTCCACCGAGTACTGGCAGAAGGGCGCCTCGCTCCTCGTCACCGATCCGCTCGGCACTCGTGACGTCGAATTGCCCGCCACCGCGCGCGGCTATCTCTTCGCCGGCACGCAGCACGGCGCGCTGGCGTGGATGGGGTCGACCCCCGGCAACTGCGTCAACCCGCGCAATCCGCACAGTCCGACGCCGGCGCAGCGCGCCTTACTCGTGGCGCTCGACGAGTGGGTGAGCGAAGGCAAGGCGCCGCCCGCCTCGCGCACGCCGCGCCTCAAGGACGGCACGTTGGTTGCCCCCGGCGAGCTCGCTTTTCCCCCGGTTCCTGGCATTGCCGTCGCGCGGAGGGTGAACGAGGTCGGCGTATTGAGGGACTGGGTCAAGCCCGAGATGGACCTGTCGAAACCGTACCGGGCGCTGGTGCCGCAGGTGGATCTCGACGGCAACGAGACGTCCGGGATCCTGCTGCCTGATATCGCGGTGCCGCTCGGCACCCACACCGGCTGGAACCTCTACAAGGCGCCGTTCCCCGAGGGCGAGCTGTGCGATCGCGATGGCACCTACAAGCCGTTTCCGGCGACGCGCGCCGAGCGCCAGGCGGCGCGCGACCCGCGCGCCTCGCTGGAAGAGCGCTACGGCGACCACGCCGGCTA
>Ga0208320_1000109_pt1 | contig 11078 bp, 9 predicted proteins | sample EasRivMeERMZT299_FD_187531 | JGI IMG/M metagenome (GOLD analysis project Ga0208320, IMG submission 187531) | Soil microbial communities from meander-bound floodplain in the East River, Colorado, USA - East River MetaG ERMZT299 (SPAdes) (version 2) | ecosystem: Environmental > Terrestrial > Soil >...
CTGCCGCGGGCACCATGCCGACATTGGCGGGATAACACCCGGCTCGATGCCGCCCGACAGCCGCCACCTCGACGAGGAAGGCGTGCTGATCGACAACTTCCTCCTCGTCTCCGGCGGCAACCTGCGCGAGCGCGAAACGCGCGCCCTGCTCGCCGGCGCGCGCTACCCGGCGCGCAACCCCGACCAGAACATCGCGGACCTGCGCGCCATGGTCGCCGCCAACCAGAAAGGCGTGGTCGAACTGGAGCGCGCGATCGGGCATTTCGGCCTGGAGACGGTCCTCGCCTACATGCGCCACGTCCAGGACAACGCCGAGGAATCGGTGCGGCGCGTGATCGATGTTCTGAAGGATGGCGAGTTTGCCTATGAAATGGACAGCGGAGCGGTGATCCGCGTGAAGATCGCCATCGACCGCGCCAGCCGCAGCGCGGTGATCGACTTCAGCGGCACCTCCGCCCAGCTCGACAGCAATTTCAACGCGCCGGCGGCAGTCACGATGTCGGCGGTGCTCTATGTGTTCCGCACGCTCGTCAACGACGATATCCCGTTGAACGGCGGTTGCATGAAGCCGCTCAAAGTCGTCATACCGGAGGGATGCATGTTGCACCCCCGCTACCCGGGCGCGGTCGTCGCCGGCAACGTCGAGACCTCGCAATGCGTGACCGACGCACTGTACGGCGCGCTCGGCTCGCTGGGTGCGTCCCAGGGCACCATGAACAATTTCACCTTCGGCAACGACCGCCACCAGTACTACGAGACCATCTGCGGCGGCTCCGGCGCCGGTGAAGGCTTCAACGGCGCCGACTGCGTGCACACCCACATGACCAACACGCGGCTGACCGACCCCGAAGTCCTGGAATGGCGGCACCCCGTGCTGATCGAGGAGTTCGCGATCCGCCGCGGCAGCGGCGGTGCGGGAAAATGGCGCGGTGGCGACGGTGCGCTGCGCGGCGTCCGATTCCTGGAGCCGATGACGGCCGCAATCCTCTCCGGCCATCGCCGGATACCACCTTACGGCATGGCGGGCGGCAAGTCCGGCGCAGTCGGCCACAACTCCGTGCGTCGCGCGGACGGCTCTGTCGTGCAGTTGGGCGGAGCGGACAGGATCGAGATGAACGCGGGGGACGTTTTTGTCATCGAGACGCCGGGCGGGGGCGGCTACGGCGCTCCCGAAAAAAGCCCAGACACCAAGGACACCAAGGACACGAAGGAAGACAAGAACAACAGTTAAGCTTTCACGACGCCAAGACCGCCAGGAAATTCACGACTCGAAAACCTCAACGATGTCGTCAATAGCGGGCCGGCACGATGGCATATGACGGCGCGGCGTTTGCGGCCCGCCCGCTCGGCCAAGAGTCAGAAGACGCTACCCCGCGCGAGCAGCAGCGTCCGGCGCCATGGCGATGATCAAAAGCCGATGGTGATGCCGATGTTGGCTACCGGGAAATACTTGTACTTGCTCATCTTGTCGTTCAGGGATTGCTGCTCGGCCGCCACGTCATTCTGCAGTTGCGCGCACTGACCCGCGGGCACCGCCGGGCCGCAGGTGGCGGTGAGGGTCGACTTCGGGGAACCCTGGAATATCACGCCGATGTCGAAATAGAAATTCACACCCGCGCCGGCGACATTGCCGTAGCCGATACCGAGATAGGGCGCCGTCTTCTTGCCGGGCTTGACCGTGCCAGTCAGGCTTCCAACATCGCTCGCCGCGTAGGTTATGCCATTGATCGTGAAAGTGCCGCCGGCAGGAACGCCGGTAACGTCAAGCTTGTTGTCGTTGCCCACGATGCCGGCCGTAATGCGGAATGGTCCCAGCGGGCTCCAGTCGAGCAGCCCGCTCAAGTTGGAGAGCTTGAGTTTGCCTTCGTAATTTACATCGGTCGTATTCACGTCAACGCTGTAGTTGCTGAGCCACGAGTAGCCGATGCGCGCGCTCAGCGTCGGCGCGAGGTTCCAGCCGATATCGGCGCCGACGCCGGTCGTACCGGCGCGCACTCCGATTCCAGCCGCACTTGCGGAGCCGGTAACAGCAATTGCCATTGCGACGGGAATGATTTTGCTCAGTTTCATTGGATCTCCATTCTTCTTGAGCGGGCTTGCAAACCGGCATTCTGCATACGAGAGCGCCATATCTCAAGCGCACTTTGACACCCATTTACTCGCCACTGTGTCATTCTTCACGTTTCTCAGGCTCGTAGCGGGGTTCCAGCCCCATCAGCCTGAGCAACCACACCAGCGCGAATCCCATGACCAGCGGCCACCAATGCGGTACCGAGATCGCCACCAGCGCGGAGGCGCCGTAGGTCACCCCCATGATGAACATTCCGAAATGCCGGTCGCGGTAAAACACGAACATCATGGTCGCGCACAGCACGAGGAACAAGCCGGCGAAACCGTAGATGACATAAATCATAATGCTAAGATTGTCACAGATTCTTCACTATAATGTCACCTCCGGCCGCCGGCCCATGACGAAGCAGAAACGCACGCTCGCCAGTTGCTGCGCCGCCCACACGGTGCACGACGGGTTTTCCGACGTCACCTACGTGCTGCTGCCGCTGCTGGCGCAGACCTTCGGCCTGTCGCTCGCCCAGGTCGGCATGATCCGCTCCGCCCACCGCGTGGCAATGGCGGCGTTCCAGATCCCGGCCGGGCTGATCGCGGAGCGCTTCGGCGAGCGCAACCTGCTCGCGCTCGGCACGCTGATCGCGGGCATTGCTTTCCTGGCCCTGGGTTTCGCGCCCGGGTTCTGGGCCATCCTGATCGCTCTCTTCTTCGCGGGGATCGGCTCGGCGGTGCAGCACCCGCTGTCCTCCACCATCATTTCGCATGCCTACCCGGGGGAGGGCCGCCGCGCCGCGCTCGGCACCTACAACTTCTTCGGCGACGTCGGCAAGTTCGCCTTCGGCGGGATCGTCAGCCTGTTGCTGTTCGCGGGAATTTCGTGGCAGGCGCCCGTCGTCGGATTCGGGATGGCAGGTATACTCGCCGCGATTGCGATCTTCGTCACGGTCACCGATACGCATGCTGCGAAAGCCGCAGCGAGCGCCGCCGCCGCGCCAGCAAGAAAGATAAAGGGCTGGGGCATTCGCGATCGGCGGGGCTTCACGGCGCTGTGCCTGATCGAGATCCTCGATTCGAGCACGCGCACCGGCGTCCTCACCTTCATCGCGTTCGTACTGATCGCCAAGGGCATGCCGGACGGCTGGGCCGTGTTGTCGGTGCCGCTTATCCTGGTCGGCGGCATGGCGGGCAAGCTCGCCTGCGGCTTCCTCGCCGAGCGCTTCGGCATCGTGCGCATGATCATCATCACCGAGGTCGCCACCGGCTGCGGCATTCTCGCAACACTCGCCCTGCCCGGCGCTGTCTCGTTCCTGCTGCTGCCGCTGATCGGCGTCGTGCTGAACGGCACCTCTTCCGTGCTCTACGCCACCCTTGGCGACTTCGTCGAGCCGGACCGCCTGCCGCGCGCCTTCGGCCTGTTCTACACGCTGGGCTCCCTGTGCGGCATCGCCGCCCCGCTCGGCTACGGCCTGGTCGGCGACTTCTACGGCATCGAAACCGCGTTCGCCATCATCGGCATCGCGATTTTCCTCACCGTACCGCTGGCGGCGCTCTTGAAACCAGGCGGCGCCTCGCGCCTCAAGAGCGCGTGAGCGCCGGGAATCGAAAATGGTGACAAGTGATAAGTGATAAGTGATAAGACTCCCGCGCGACCGCGCGGATCCTGGCTCCCATCACCTATCACTTATCACTTATCACGCTTTTGTCTGTAAGGGCCCCCGCCCTATAATGGTCAGCGGCCCCTGACCGAGGAGAGAAAGTTGGCAGGCAAACAACGCATCAGTTACGTCCCGCTGGAACAGATGACGCCCGAGATGCGCGCCGAGATGGAGCGGTGCGCGAAGATGGGCACGCCGCGCCCGGAAAGCTCGGCGGTGCGCGCCCACGTACCGGGCGCGTTCTGGGCGTTCGCCAATTCCTGGCGCGACATCTTCCATACCGGCGTGTGTGATCACGCGATCAAGGAACTATGCCGCCTGTACGTCTCGCGCGGTGTCACCTGCGAATTCTGCGGCAACCAGCGCTCGACCAAGGCATTCAGCGGCAAGCTCAACGAAGCGCAAACCGACGACCTGGTCAATTTCGAGAAATCCACGAAATACAACGAGCGCGAGAAGGCCGCGCTCGCCTACGCCGAGGCGATCACCTGGCGGCTCGACACCGACGACAGGTTCTGGGGACGCATGCACCAGCACTTCAGCGAACCCGAGCTGGTCGAGCTGGGCTGCTTCATCGCGCTCACCATGGGGCAGCAGAGCTGGTTGCGGCTGCTCAATATCGAGCACCACCAGGTGATGGTCGGGACTTCCGCGTCGATGGCGCCCGGCTTCGAGAACGCCGAAGCATTGGCCAAGGCCAAAGCTTCACCGGACTACTGGGCGAAAAAGCCAAAAGCGTCGAACAAGAACGCCGCGTGAACTAATGGCCACGCAACCGATATTTTTCCACCCTGCGTTGACGGCGCTCGCCCTGGCCCTGCTCTGCGCCACCGGCAGCGCACAGGCACAGAAGGACTATCCCAGCCGGCCGATCCGCATGCTGGTGGGCGTTGTCCCCGGCGGCGCGACCGACATACTGGCGCGCATCTTCGCGCAGAAACTGGCCGAGAGCTGGCGGCAGCAGGTGGTGGTCGACAATCGTCCCGGCGCGAACCAGATCATCGCGGCCGACCTTACGGCGAAGGCGGCCCCGGACGGATACACCCTCCAGATGATCCCGGCGGGCTTCGCCATCAATCCGGCAATGCACCCCAAGCTGCCATACGATCCAATACGTGATTTCACCGCGATCAGCATGGTCGCCATGGTGCCGAACGTGATGGTGGTCCATCCGTCGATACCCGTGAAAACCGTCAACGATTTCATTGCCTACGCCCGCGCGCGCCCGGGGCAGCTTTCGTACGGCTCATCCGGCGTCGGATCGCCCAGCCACCTGTGCGGCGAACTGCTCAGCGCGATCACCCGGATCCCTCTGTCGCACGTCCCGTACAAGGGGCAGGGACAGGCGATGATCGATCTGCTGGGAGGACATCTGAAGCTGGCGTTCCCCTCGATACCGGCGTCCATCCCGTTTCTCAGGACCGGAAAACTCATCGCGCTGGGTGTCGCGACCAACCGGCGTTCTTCCGCGCTGCCTGACGTCCCGACCATAGACGAGTCGGGCGTGAAGGGGTACGACGTCAGCGCCTGGTACGGGGTGATCGGCCCGCCGAAAATGCCGAAGCCGCTGCTGGTCAGGATCAACGGCGAGCTGAACCGGATACTCAAGACCCCGGAGGTCGGTCAAGCCATGTCGCAGCAAGGTGCCGACCCGCTGGGCAGCACGCCGGAGGAATTCGCCGCTGCCATCGCTACCGACATCCCGAAGTGGAAGAAGATAGTCGCGGACGCGGGGATCAAGGTGGGGCAGTAACTGCGTCTCAGATAAGGCGTCTCATCCTTCATCGTTGACCGCTGCTTCTTCCCCCGTTGCTTCTGCCTTGCCGCTCACTGAGCGGCAATAAGTCTTGGTACGCGGGAAGCGCGTACCAAGACTTGGCCTTCGAACATGCGGCGCTGGGTGCGGTAGAAGGCGCCCTGCTCCGCGTACCACTGACCTTCCAGCTTGCGCACGGATGCGGCGACGGTCAGCACGCCGGAGGGCATGGCGATGCGGATTTCCGATTCCGGATTGCCGGTCGGCCGCGTCGCTTCCTGCACCACGCTTCCGTCCAGCCGCGCTGCGACCGCCATGCATAGCGTGCACGTCAGCGGCAGCGCGCGGTGCGGCTGGCCGTTGGACATCATGCGGCCAGTGAGGTCCATGCCGGCCGCCTTGAGGGTTGCGCCCGTCAGCGTCTTCGCGTCCTGCGGCCCCGATATGAAACCCACGAAGGGAACCGCGGCGCGCCTGGCGGCCTCCTCAGGCGTTTTCGTCACGCCCATCGCGACGGAAGCGGCGATGCGTATCGAAGCAAGCTTTCGCAGCAGTTCCGGGTTGGCGTCGATCTCGTCCGGCAGTTCCGTGCCCTTGATGCCGAGGTCGGCGGCGTGCACGAACACGCAGGCGTTGGCGGCATCCACCATGGAGACGCGGATCCTGCCGACGCCCGGCACGTCGAGCGTGTCACTGACGTTGCCCGTGGGCAGCAGCTTGCCGGTCGTCGCGCCGCCCGGCTCACGGAACTCGAGCTTGACCGGCGCGCCCGTCCCGGCCACACCGGGAATGGCGAGGTCGCCGTCCACCGCCGACAGTCCGTCGTCCACCGGGAAGCGCGACCAGATGATCTTCTTCGTGTTGGTGTTGTGGACGCGCACCAGCGCCTCCCGTCCGGAAACCTCGAGCAAACCCTCGTCCACCGCGAACGGCCCCATCGCGGAAGACATATTGCCGCAATTGGCGCCGTATTCGACCTTGGCTTCCTTCACCTGCACCTGCGCGAAGGTGTAGTCGATATCGGCATCGTCCCGGGTCGCGGGACCGACCACGCACACCTTGGAGAGCGAGGACACGCCGCCGCCCATGCCGTCGAGCTGCCGTCCATAGGGATCCGGGCTGCCGATCGCGGCGAGAAAGATCTCGTCCCACAGCGCGCGGTCGCGCGGCAGGTCCCTGGCATGAAATACAACAGCGTTGCTGGTGCCGCCGCGCATGAAAACCGCGGGTATCTTCAACTGTTTCATTGCTGCACTCCTTGAAAACCGTGATTCGTGAATCGTGATTCGTGATTCGGCCCCCTCACTCCAACCCTCTCCCCCAAGTTGGGGAAGAAGGGGTAGTGTGAGTCAAACCACATATCACAGTTCACGAATCACACGTTCGCGGTTCGAGTCGAATCACGACCCACGAATCACGCAGTTTCTAGCGCACTTGCCTTTGCAGCACCGTAGGCCCCCGCCCGCCACGGTGCTCCTCATCCATTCGCAGGTACTGGGGGCCGAGCTGCTCGATGCTGTTGCAGCCGAGCAGACCGATCACGCGGTCCACCTCGCTCCTGAGCAGTTTCAGCGCGTGCAGCGCCCCGGCTTCGCCGCCCGCCGCGGCGCCGAACAGCGTCGCGCGCCCCACAAACACCATCCTGGCGCCCAGCGCCAGCGCCTTGACGACATCGGTGCCGCGCCGGATGCCGCCGTCCAGCATGATCGCGAGCTGCTTGCCGACGGCGTCCGCGATCTGCGGCAGCACCTCGATCGGGGATTGCGCGCCGTCGAGCTGGCGGCCGCCGTGGTTCGAAACGAAGATGCCGTCCGCGCCGTGCTGGGCCGCGAGCCGCGCGTCTTCCACCGTCATGATGCCCTTGATCAGGAGCTGCTTCGGCCACAGCTTGCGCAACCAGGCGAAGTCCTCCCAGTTCAGCTCCGTGCGCCGCGTGCGGAATTCGGTCAGGGTTGGCGACGTGATGCGGCCGCCATTGTTGACATCCAGGTTCTGGAAGCGCGGCACGCCCGACGCCAGCAGCGTGCGCAGGAAGACGCCGGCGAGCCAGCGCGGGTGCAGCGCCCCGTCCACCATGTTGGCGAGGTTGAGCGTGAACGGCACTTCGAAATTGTTGCGGCGGTTGTACTCGCGGTTGCCGCCGACGACCACATCGGTGGTAATCACCAGCGCCTCGAAACCGGCGTCGAGCGCACGGGCAACGAGGCCACGCGCCAGGTCGTGGTCCTTGGACATGTAGAGCTGGAACCACTTGGCGCCGCCGGCGTCCCGGGCAACCCGCTCCATCGGCACGAACGAAGCCGTGGACAGCACGTACGGCACGCCGGCGGCCGCCGCGGCCCGGCCGAGCGCGACGTCGGCGTCGTAGCAGTAGAGCCCCGAGGCTCCAGTCGGCGCGATGCCGAATGGCGACTCGAAAGTCCTGCCCCACAGCGTCACTTTCTGCGAGCGCTTCGACACGTTCACCAGCGTGCGCGGCACGAAGCGGATGCGCTCGAAGTCGGCGCGGTTGGCGCGCAGCGTGACCTCGTCCTCTGTGCCGCGCGCCAGGAATTCGTATGCAACGCGCGGCAGCCGCCGCTGCGCGATGGCTTGCAGGTCACCGATGTTGTATGCCTGAAGATAGTTCACGGACCGGACTTTACCGCCCGCCGCGCACATGCGAAGCAGGCCTGAAGGTAAACTGGCGGTATTGTAATTCACACGGCGGGCTTTGGTTACTCGTTACTCGTTTCTCGTTGCCCGCTGGCCGGCAGATGCTGCAGCCCTGACACGGTTTTCGAGGAACGAACAACGAGCAACGAGTCACGGGTTTCATGTCTCTAAGAAAGATCATCTCCGGTGGGCAGACCGGCGTTGACCGGGGTGTGCTCGACGCCGCGCTGGACGCGAGCTTCCCCTGCGGCGGATGGGCGCCCGAGGGGCGCGTCGCCGAAGACGGCCCGATAGCGAAGCGCTATCCGCTGCGGGAACTTCCGGGCAGCGGCTACGAAAAGCGCACGTTGCGGAACGTGCTCGACAGCGACGGCACGGCCATTCTCTACTTCGGCGCGCTGGAAGGTGGCACGCGCCTGACCATGGAGTACTGCGTCGAGCACGGCAAGCCGTGCGAACTGCTGAATGCGGAGCGGTTCAGTCCCGAGGAGGCGGCGCGGGAGTTGCTGGCGTTCGTCTCGGGCAACAACATCTCGCTGCTGAACGTAGCCGGTCCGCGCGCCAGCAAGTGGTCCGGCGCTCACGCCTACGCCCGGGAAACGATCGAGTATCTGTTGCGCGCGGGGAACCGGAACCAGTAGGACGGCGGATGTCGCGGTCTTGCCAATCACCCCTCACCCCTCACTCATCACTCATCACTCATCACAGATGTATCTGATCGTACTGATGTGCGTCGCCATCCACAGCTGCTATATCGGCAGCAAGGTGGTGGTTTCGCTCCTTGCGGTCGACCTGGGAGCGAGCCAGACCACGATCGGCGTGATCGCCGCGCTCTACGGCGTCGCGCCGCTGATCCTGGGCGTGCACTCGGGACGGCTGTCGGACCGGGCCGGCGTACGGCTGCCGATCCTGATGGGGGCGGTGCTGGTCGTGGCCGCGATGCTGACCGGATTCCTGTTTCAGACCCTGGCGGGCCTGATAGTCGTTGCCATCCTGATGGGCACCGGGTTCGTCTATTACAACGTATCGATCCAGAACCTGGCGGGCTTCCACGGCGCGCCTGGAGACCGTGCGCGTAATTTCAGCTGGCTCGCCATGGGCTACTCGACCTCGGCATTCATCGGCCCGATGTTCGCCGGATTCGCAATCGATATACACGGCCATGCTGCGGCGTTCCTGGGTTTTGCGCTGCTCGCGCCCGTGCCGATAGTCGTGCTGGCCTTCAACCGGAGCATCACCAGGTCGCCGCCGGTTCCGGCTTCAGATGGCACGTCGCGAACCATCTTCGGCCTGCTGCGCGACCCGCCGCTGCGCCGCGTCGTGGTCATGAGCGGCTTGATGGTCGCGGCGTGGGAAATGTTCATCTTCTACATGCCGCTGCACGGCCACGCACTGGGATTGTCGGCGTCGACGATCGGGATCGTGCTGGGCGTCTATTCCGTCGGCGCGTTGTTCGTGCGATTCCTGCTGCCTGCCCTGCTCCGCAGGACGAGCCCGGCCCGACTGCTTGGCACGTCGATGTTGATCGGGGCGGTCGCCTATGCCGCCCTGCCCTGGATCCAGCCCACCGGGCTGTTGATCGCCGCTTCGTTCACGATCGGGCTCGTCCTCGGCGTCTGCCAGCCGCTATCGATGACGCTGTCGTTCGAGCGTTCGCCAGCGGGCCGCACCGGCGAAGTGACGGGCTTGCGGCTCACCGCCAACAACGTGGCGCGCATCATTGTGCCGGTGATCTCGGGCATGCTCGGGACGGCATTCGGCGCGGCGCCGGTGTTTTGGATGAACGCCATGAACCTGCTGGCAGTCAGCTGGCTGGCGCGGCGTTGAGCATCAATTGGGCGTCAAGAAGAACGCGAAACAAATTCACCACTCTCGCCATTCAAGCCCTGGCAGCGCTGCGTCCGGCGATGCGGCCGAACACTGCCCCGGACATCAGACCAGTGCCGAGCGGGTAGTTGTAATGGAATAGCCCGCCAACCATTTCCCCGCAGGTATAGAGCCCGGGAATAGGCTTCCAGTCGGTCGCAATCACCTGTGCGTCCTTGCTGACCTTGAGCCCGCCGAAAGTGAAGGTGATGCCGCCTGTCACGGGATAGGAAACATACGGAGGCGCATCGAGTTTCAGTGCCCAGTTGGATTTCCTCGGCTCGACGCCATCCGTGTGCAGCCCGTCGAGCACCGCCGGGTTGAACGGGCCGCCGCGGGCGGCCGCGGCGTTGTACTCGTTCAACGTCTTCATTGCCTGCGCATGATCCACCTGCAACTGCTTCACCAGGCCTTCGAGCGAGTCCGACTTGAATGGCTCGCTGGTCGAATAACGCGGCTCGAGGAGGCTCAATACCTTGGAATCGAAGATCTGGTAGACGAGGCTGCGCGTCTGCTTGACGATCAGCCCCCCGTACTTGGCATAGGTAAAGGAGTTAATGTCCGCCCCCTCGTCTATCCACCGCCTGCCCTCGACGTTCAGCATCACGCCCAGGAAATACGACAGGCGATTGGTCTTGTCGGTGAGATTCTGCACGCCGTAATCGGCTGCTTCGGCGTTGATCGGGGTGGCGTGGCAGCCGCTCCAGTGGCCCCACGGCATGGCGCCGATGTCGAGCGCCATCTGGAGTCCGTCGCCGTAGTTGAAGTTGGAGCCGCGCACCTTGGCGTGGTCCCACGGCGCTCCGAGGTAACGTAGCCGCCATTCCGGGTTGGTTTCGAAACCGCCGCAGGCAAGCACCACGGCCTTCGCATTCAGGGTGACGAAGCCATCCGGCCCGCGCGCGACGACGCCGTTCACGCGCCCGCTCTCCGCCTGCGTCAGCCGCTGCGCGCCAGTGTCGTAGCGGATCTCGATGCCCGACTTCTCCGCGGTCTCGAACCAGGTCTTCGACAGCCCGACACCCTCGTGGTGGGTACGTATCATCGCGCCGCGCGGCCATTTGAACTCGTTGCCGACC
>Ga0208320_1000115_pt1 | contig 10818 bp, 13 predicted proteins | sample EasRivMeERMZT299_FD_187531 | JGI IMG/M metagenome (GOLD analysis project Ga0208320, IMG submission 187531) | Soil microbial communities from meander-bound floodplain in the East River, Colorado, USA - East River MetaG ERMZT299 (SPAdes) (version 2) | ecosystem: Environmental > Terrestrial > Soil...
GCCGCAAGCAGCGCGGCGGCCATGAGGATAAATCTGAGCGAATTAACCATTGTTCCAGCGGTGTGCCGGTGTCGCTGAAGCCGACACCATCATATGCTATCCCGATCCGGCAGCTTCGACGCAAAGTTTAACAATTTCACCGATCGGTGGGCGTGTCTGTGGCGCTGGCGCAACAATAGGGTTGCGCCAAGCTCAGGCACGTGCCGCCGGTTGTGCGCCCCGATCAGGCCCAATCCCAATACTCAAATATAACCGCATGAATCTGTGCTAGAATTTTCGGCAGTCTCAAAAAAACACGGAAAGGAGCGCATACATGGGTGCGATATTCCAGTCGTTGGGGAGGACCGTCCTGGCAGGGTTTGTCGTTCTGGTCGTGATCATCATCGCGTCAGGTGGCGCGGGCGCGAAGGCTGGCGACCACGCCTGGTGGTCGTTTGTGTTCCGCTGGCTGCACGTGATGTCGGGCGTGATGTGGATCGGCCTGCTCTGGTATTTCAACTTTGTGCAGACCCCGTCCATGCCCAAGATTCCCGACGAGCAGAAGCCCGCGGTGAGCAAGGTGATCGCGCCGACGGCGCTGTTCTGGTTCCGCTGGTCCGCGCTGGCAACCGTCGTGACCGGCGCCATCGTCGCCGGCATGAATGGCTACCTTGGCTCAGCACTGATGCTTACCAAGGGCGTGCATGCGATCGGGATCGGCATGTGGCTCGGGCTGGTGATGGCGTTCAACGTGTGGTTTATCATCTGGCCAAACCAGAAGAAGGCGCTGGGCATCGTCCAGGTGTCGCCTGAGCAGAAGGCCGCAGCGGCCAAGACCGCCGGCATGACCTCGCGCATCAACACCATGCTTTCCATACCGATGCTGTTCTGCATGGTCGCGCAGCAGAACGCAGGATTGTGATCCGCTGACCACGGCCGTTCAGCCGTACGCGAAAACGCCCGGGTTACCCGGGCGTTTTCTTTTTCTGGATGGCTCTACACTGGTCACCAGTCACAGGTCACCAGTCACGAATTTCTACCTGGCAGGCGGCGCGCGCTCGATCCCATCCACCGTTGCGCCCGGCTTGATGCCGCGTTTGCCGAACCAGCCCTGATTCATTTCCAGCGCGTACTTGGCGGGTTTCGCGGCGGGGTGCGTGTCTTGCGTGTGCGGCTTCATGTCTTCGATGTTGATGATTACACCGCGCTCGTCGATGAATGCCACGGAGAGCGGGATATAGGTGTTCATCATCCACATCGCGTGATGCGCGGTGGTAGTGAATACGAACAGCATGCCGCGGTTCTCGGGGAGCATCCGGCGATGCATCAGCCCCTGCGCGCGCGCGGGGTCGGTGTGCGCGACTTCCGCCGTCAGCTTGTGGCCGTTCACCGCCAGCGCGATCTCGGGAAGCTGCTGGGCCTGCGCCGCGGCGGCAAGCCACAGCAGCAAAGCGGCAGTAATAGTGCGGGCGGCGCGCATGGGTAGTATTAACGCACTAGCGTGGCGCGCTGTTGACCAGCCACTCGGAGATTGCGTTCAGCAGCTCGGTGACCTCGCCGATCGGCGGCAGCACTTCGATCTTCGCGGCCGGGTGCATTGCGCCCAGGTCCCGCAGCAGCCGCGGCAGGTCCTTCTTCAGGTGCCCGCCCTGCGCCAGGAACAGCGGGGCGACGGTAATCCGGTTGTGGCCGCTTTCGACCAGTTGCGCAATGCAATCGTCGAGCGGCGGCTGCATCTGCTCGAGAAACGCGAGCTCTACGGTGAGGTCGGGACGCGCCGCTATAACGGCCTGCCGGATGGCGCGGAACGGATCGCTCCACTGGGCGTCGCGTGCGCCGTGGGCGAACAACACCAGTGCCGATGATTTCGCGTTAGCCATTCTTGGTATGGCGGCAGTTGCAGCCGGGTGCGCGCACGAGTGACCGATGACCGGTGACCGGTGACCGGAAAGAAAGAACGCTCTTCAGTTCACCAGTCACGGATCACCGATTTCCGGTGCTGCCAAACCCGCCCGCGCCGCGGTTACTCTCGCCGAATTCCGAGACTACGTTGAAGCCCACCTGCACCACCGGCACCACCACCAGCTGCGCGAGGCGCTCCATCGGGTTGATGGTAAACGGTGTGTTGCCGCGGTTCCACGTCGACATGAAGATCTGGCCCTGGTAGTCGGAGTCGATCAGCCCGACGAGGTTGCCGAGCACGATGCCGTGCCGGTGACCCAGTCCCGAGCGCGGCAGCACTACCGCCGCCAGGCCGGGGTCGCCGAGATGAATCGCGATGCCGGAGGGAACCAGCTCGGTCTGTCCCGGCAACACCGTGAGAGGTGCGTCTATGCAGGCGCGCAGGTCAAGTCCGGCCGATCCCGGTGTCGCGTACTGCGGCAACTGGCCGCGCAGCCGCTCGTCGAAAATCCTGACATCGATCTGCTTCATGAACGGGTGAGCAGCAAGCGGTGAGCGGTGAGCGGTAAGCAGTCAAAGCAACACGGCCTTTATCCGCTTACCGCTTAGGGCTAACCCCCTTATACAGTTTGGCGATGTGGGAGATCAGTTGCCGTGCCACGGCTTCCTTGGAGGCGCGCGGCAGCTTGTGGGTGCCGCGGTCATCGAGCAGGGTGACTTCGTTTTCATCCGAGCCGATCGCTTCCTGCGCCAGGTTCGCCACCATCAACGGCACCTTCTTGCGGCGCCGCTTTTCGTCGGCATTCGCATCGAGATTGCGGCTCTCGGCGGCAAAGCCGACGCAGAACGGCGGGTTGGGCCGCGCGGCTATCCAGGCGAGGATGTCGGGATTGGGCACGAGCCGGAGATCGAGTTGCCGGCTGTCGGTTTTCTTGATCTTGTGCCGCCGCGGCTTGTCCACCCGGTAGTCGGCCACTGCGGCGACGCCGATGTAGATGTCGGCATGCGCGGTGTTGCGCTTGACGGCGTCGAACATCTCGGCGGCGGTCACGACCTGTGTTACCCCGGCGCCCGCAGGGGCGGAAAGATTCACGGGGCCCGATATCAGCGTGACCCGGGCGCCGGCATTCACGGCCGCGCGCGCTATGGCGTAACCCATCTTCCCCGAGCTGCGGTTGGTGATGCCGCGCACGGCGTCGATCGGCTCGAATGTCGGCCCGGCAGTGATCAGCACCCGCGCGCCGTCGAGCAGTCGCGGCGCGAGCAACCCGGCGACCGACTCGGCGATCTCGTGCGCCTCCAGCATGCGGCCCATGCCGACTTCGCCGCACGCCTGATCGCCGCTCGCGGGCCCGAGCACCGTCACGCCGTCCCGCACCAGCCGCTCGACATTACGGCGCGTGGCGGCGTTCTGCCACATCTGGCGGTTCATGGCGGGAGCGACGATCAGCGGGCACTCGCGCGCCAGGCACAGCGTCGACAGCAGGTCGTCGGCGAGACCGTTCGCGAGCTTGGCGATAAAATCCGCGGTGGCCGGCGCGATGACGATCGCATCCTTGCCGCGCGAAACCTCGATGTGCGCCATGTTGTCCGGGATGCTGGCATCCCACATGTCGCTGTAGACCGGCTTGCCGGACAGCGCCTGGAAAGTCGCCGGCGTGACCATGCCGCGCGCCGCCTCGGTCATTACTACCTGAACCTCGAAACCGTGCCGCTGCAAGTCGCGCGTCAACTGCGCTGCCTTGTACGCGGCGATGCCCCCGGTGACGCCCAGGACGACCGATTTTCCAGCAGTTTCAGCCATATAGCGCTTCAACTTCAAGTGTGGAGTAAAAGTGTAACTGTAAATGCGGTAAACGGTAAACAGTGAATAGCGAACGGAACAATCAACCGCCTGTAAACCAAGTCGCGCGCTGGGCCGTTTTGGAATCTACTGTTCACCGTTCACCGTTCACCATTCACTATTCACGGTTTACACGATGTCCATCACCGACTGGCCGCTGGACGACCGGCCGCGCGAGAAACTGCTGGCCAAGGGATCGGAAGCGTTATCCGATGCCGAGTTGGTCGCAATTTTTCTGCGCACCGGCGTCAAGGGCAGGAGTGCGGTGGATCTCGCGCGCGACGCGCTGGGGCGCTTCGGCTCCCTTTCCGGGCTGTTTGCAGCGGATCTCGCGGCACTGACCGGCATGTCGGGGCTCGGGACCGCAAAGTACGCGCAGCTGCAAGCGGTGCTGGAGATGGCGCGGCGCGCGCTGCGCGAGAAGCTCGACCGGGGCGCAGCACTGAGTTCGCCCCAGGCGGTACGCGATTTCCTGCGACTTAAGCTCCAGGACCGGCCCCACGAGGTTTTTGCGGCCGTCTTCCTCGACGCGCAGAATCGGGTGCTGGCGGTGGAGGAGCTGTTTCGCGGAACGCTGACGCAGACCAGCGTTTACCCGCGTGAGGTGGTAAAGCGCGCGCTGCATCACAATGCGGCAGCCTTGATACTTGCCCATAACCACCCATCGGGCATCGCGGAACCGAGCCGTTCCGACGAGGCGCTGACCCAGGCCCTCAAGCAGGCGCTGGCGCTGGTGGACGTCAAGGTGCTGGACCATTTCGTCATCGGGGCGGGAGCTGCAATGTCCTTCGCCGAACGCGGTTTGCTGTGAGCGATGGCCGCCGGAGAACGGTCAGCGCATAGTCCGGGATTGGATTAAGATGCAGTTAGGTGTGGGTGAAGGGGATCATCCAGTCTTGGTATTGCCTGCCGCGTGCAGAAAGGCTTCCATGTATAAGCACATCATGTTGCCCATCGATGGTTCCGAGCTGTCCCGAAAGGCGGAAAAAGAGTGCGTTGCCTTCGCGAAGTCGGCTGGCGCGAGGGTCACCGCGATTCACGTCGTGTCGCACTTCTATCTGCATTATCAGCCCTGGGCCGCGCCCCGGAGCATGCACGCCAAGATCGAAAAAGAGCATGAGGAAGAGGCCAGACAGACCGCGGAGCAGATGCTTGCCACGCTCATTAAGCGCATCAAGGCGGAGGGCGTCGCATGCGAAAGCCTGGTCGTCGTCGGGGACCATCCGTTCGAGGAGATCATCTCCAATGCAGAGAAACGCAAGTGCGATCTCATCATGATGGCTTCGCACGGGCACAAAGGTCTGAACGCCGTGCTGCTCGGTAGTGAGACCGTCAAGGTGCTGACGCACAGCAAGATTCCCGTGTTGATCGTGAGGTGAGTGCGCCTCCCCGCCGTTCAGCGGCTTGAGCCGCATGCGAAAACCCTGTAGAATCCGCGCCTTCCGAGAATTCTGGAGTTGTCCATGTCACGCGTCTGCCAAATCACGGGCAAAAAGCCGATGCTGGGGAACAACGTGTCCCACGCCAACAACAAGACGCGGCGGCGTTTCCTGCCAAACCTGCAGTACCGCCGCATCTGGGTGGAGAGCGAAAACCGCTGGATCAGCCTGCGTCTTTCCCAGGCCGGCCTGCGCACTATTGATCGCAAGGGTATCGATACCGTGCTCGCGGAGTTGCGTGCCCGCGGCGACAAGATTTGAGGGGGCCAACATGCGTGAAAAGATCAAGCTCGAGTCCAGCGCCGGCACCGGCCATTTCTACACCACGACCAAGAACAAGCGCACCATGACCGAGAAGATGTCGATCAAGAAATTCGACCCGGTGGCGCGCAAGCACGTGATCTACAAGGAAACAAAAATAAAATAGCGGGGCTTGCCCGACATTTTATTTTTGACAAGAATCTGACCGGATACGCGGGGCGTTGATAGGCGCCCTGCGAGCCGTACTGGAGGAAGTTGGATATTAAAAAAGCCCGCCTGATGGCGGGCTTTTTCGTTTTTCAGAATACCGGTCACCAATCACTGGTCACCGGTCACGGAAGTCTTCAGGCGTACCTGCGCAGCCGGCGGCTGAAATCCTGCAGCGCGATGATGCCGCTGGTCTCGGCGCGGGCGCACCAGTCTTCCAGCTGGCGCACCAGCTGTTCCTTGGAGGCGCTCGACCGCTGCCAGAGGGCGGCCAGTTCCTGGCGCATGGTGTAGACGGTGGCGAGCACCCGGCTCTTGCTGATTGCTTCGTCCACCTTGGCGCGCTCGCTCGCCAGCAGGGCGCCTGCGTCCACGTGCAACATGCGCTTCACCGCGGCGCGGTCCACGCTCACTGCGCGCATTTTCAGGCTGCGGATTTCCTCGGCGCAGGTGTCGCGCAGCGTTTTCGCGTATTTGGCGAGCACCTCGTAGCGGTGCGTGATGACTGCCTGCACCGTGGCGAGATCGCAGCGCGTCTTGGCCGCGTCAAGCTTCAGTTCCGGCGCGACCTTCTTGACTTGCGCCAGGCCAAAGCTTTCCATCACCCGGATGTAGAGCCAGCCGATATCGAATTCGTACCAGCGGTTCGAGAACCGCGCCGAGCTGGCATAGGCGTGGTGATTGTTATGCAGTTCCTCGCCGCCGATGAGTATCCCCCACGGCACGACGTTGGTGCTGGCGTCTTCGGGCTGGAAATTGCGGTAACCCCAGTAATGCCCGATGCCGTTGATCACGCCCGCCGCGAAAAACGGTATCCACGCCATCTGCACGGCCCAGATTGAAATGCCAATGAATCCGAACAGCACGAAGTTGATCACGAACATCAGGCTGATACCGATCCGGTCGTGGGGGGTGTACAGGTGGCGCTCGATCCAGTCATCCGGTGTTCCCTCGCCGAACTTTTCGATGGTATCCCGGTTGCGCCCTTCCTTGCGGTAGAGCTCGGCGCCTTGCCACAACACCTTGTTGATGCCGTAGATCTGCGGGCTGTGCGGGTCTTCCACGCTTTCCACCCGGGCGTGGTGCTTGCGGTGTATGGCGGCCCAGGTCTTGGTGACCATGCCGGTGGTGAGCCACATCCAGAAGCGGAAGAAGTGGCTGACAAGGGGATGCAGTTCGAGCGCGCGGTGCGCCTGGCAGCGGTGCAGGAAGATGGTGACACCCGCGATCGTGATGTGGGTGACGACGAGCGCGTAGGCTACGTATCCCCACCACGGCAGATCATAAACCCCTGTAAACATGGGTCTCCCCAGAAAAAATGAGTTTCAATACAGCTCAGGCGGGCAGTCTACAGAAGTACACGCTTCAGGCATAGCAAATAAAGCACTTACCACGCCGGGCTTGCACTGCAGCGCTCTGATTTGGAACCAGAATCCTGGAAACCCTCAATACGCCCAGCACAACTAAGACCGGGACTGTGTGATGTTGGTTCACGCGCTTCGCTGCAACGCAGCGGCAAAGAAGCCGTCGGTGCCATGCAGGTGGGGGTAGAGCCGGAGGAGCCTCCCGGTATCGAGCTCGATGCGCTGTCCCCGCAACAGTTCGCCGCAATGCAAGCCGAGGAATTCCGGCCGCCTGGTAAGAAACGCCGTGACAATATCCTCGTTTTCCTCCGCGAGCAGGCTGCAGGTGGCATATACCAGGCGGCCGCCGGGCTTCACCAGATTGGCCGCCGCATGCAGGATGGCGGCCTGCTTCAGCTTCAGTTCCCCGAGCGACTGCGGCGACTGCCGCCACTTCAGATCCGGATTGCGGCGCAGGGTCCCCAGCCCGCTGCACGGCGCATCTACCAGCACCCGGTCGATCTTGCCGGCCAGGCGCTTGATCCGCAGGTCGTTCTCGTTGCGTATGGTCTGCGGGTGGATATTTGACAGGCCGGAGCGTTTCAATCGGGGTTTCATCCGGGCGAGGCGCGACGCAGATACGTCGAAGGCGTAGATGCGGCCGTGCGAATGCATGAGAGCGCCGAGCATGAGGCTCTTCCCCCCTGCGCCGGCGCAGAAATCCACCACGAGATCGTGCCGTTTCGGCGCCAGGAGAAAGCCCAGCAACTGGCTGCCTTCATCCTGCACCTCGATGCTGCCTTCCAGGAACAGTGCATGGCGATTGATCGGAGGACGGCCCCTGGCGCGGAGGCCGACTGGCGAGTAGGGCGTCAATTCGGCGGTAATGCCGTCCGCGGCGAGCGAGCGTTGCACCATCCCGCGCTCACCGCGCAGCGTGTTGACGCGCAAGTCGAGCGGTGCGGGCTCGTTAAGCCCGCGAGCGAGCGCGGCGACGTCGGGTCCATCCGGGCGGGACCGCAGCCTCTCGACGACCCAGTCCGGCAACTCGGCCTGGATTGCCAGCGGCAGTCCATCGAGCGGCACCGCCTTGAGTTGCGCCAGCCACGCCAACTCCTCCTGCTTGAGCAGGGGCGCGAGTTCGCGCACGCTGATCCCGCCCAGGCGCGCCAGCCAGGCCAGCAGCATTTCCCGCGGCGCGGCGTCCGGCGCCAGCCGCTCAACGGTGCGTTTGCGGCGCAGCACGCCGTAGACCGTGTCCGCGACGAACGCCCGGTCGCCTGCCCCGAGTTCGCGCTGCGCGCGGAAGAACTCGTGCAGCACGGCGTCGGCCGGCCGTTCGAACTTCAGCGCGAGCGCGAGCGCTTCGGCGGCTGCTTCGAGCTGGGTGCGGGTGATGGGCATCAGGAACCGGGGAATGGGGAATAGGGAATGGGGAATGGAGAAGACGATCCGCGTGCGCGTTGTCCACTATTTCCTATTCCCCGTTTCCCATTTCCCCGTCATTCCTCGCTGATGCGGATCTCGTTCGCCAGCTGATCGCCGGCATAGTTTCCTTCCCGGTCGTAGTGGCGGATCCTGACCGGCAGATAGCGATACTCCGCCGCCAGCGAGATCTCTATGCTTACTTCGCCCTCGTGCGGTATCTGCTTTATCGACAATGTCCTGAGGGTGCCGAGCGGCGTCTCGATTCGCTCCTCGCCGGAGACGACGATGTCGTACACCTCGAAGCGGGTGCCGGTGGTGATCGGAATCCGGTAGCGCCCGGGGACGGGCGGTACCAGGACGAACTGGAAGATGAAGCTCACGAAATCCTGCGCGCCTGCGGGCAGCGCAGCGCTTTTGGAATCGCTCGTGCCGCCGTAGCTGAGATTGCCGGCATCCCAATCGAAGCGCGCCTGCGCTGCCTCGCTGCGGCCGCGCCGCGTGCGGCTCGACGCGAACGACTCGGGCCGCAGGCCCTGCGGTGTTATCCTGCCCTGGCTGACGTAGCGCATGCGCTGCGGCTGGAATAGATCGATGAGGCCGCCGGTTTCGGCCTCACTTGCAATCACGTAGGTGTTGGTGCCTGCTTCCCACGATTGCACCGCCGTTCCGACGAAGGTCCGCTCTTCGCCATAGAGCAACGTGAACGAAATGCGGCCCCTGCGCGGCAGGCTGTGCGCGGCGGCCGTCGCGTCGGTTTCTGCGGCGAGCGCAAGTTGCTGCGGCGGCTCCGGCGCGGCGGGCTCGGCCACCACTTCGGCGGGCTCGTCTGCCACTTCTTCAGCGGGCGCCGCATCGGGTACTGGCTCGGGGAGGGCGAGCACGCCCGCCGTTGCGAAAGCCGCCACGTCCGGCGTGGGTGCCGGCGCGACCGGGCGCGGTGCGCGCACCTGCGGACGCGGAGGCGCGGGCTTGAGTTCCTGCAGCGGGGCAAAGCGCGCCTCGAATAGCAGCGGTTCGATTGGCTCCTGTGGCAGCGGCAACCAGTCAACTGAAAACACCAGCGCGTGGAGCGTGATGGAGAGGAGGATCGTGATGGCGATGCGGCCGCGAGTAGTCACGACTCAGCGCTCCCTGAGTTCGAGGCTGGTGATGACCTGCTCGTAGCGCGTGCCGTCTTCCTCCTGGATCAGCAGTTTCACCGGCAGGAAGCGGTACTGCGGGGCGAGCCAGATCTCGGCGACGTTCTCGTCGGCCCGATGCTGCTTGACGAGGTGCAGCGTGGCCATGCGCCCGAGCCGAGTGTCGAGGTCGCCGCCGGGCTGGACCGTGTAGACGTAGTGATCGAGCTTGCGGCCGTTGGTCATGGGGAACTCGAGCCGCTGTAGCCCTTCGCGGGAAAGGAACATGAACTGGTACATCGAGGAAATCCGGTCCTGCGTGGCGACCGGCAGCGCGAATGTCTCGGTGCGGCCGTCGTGCACGATCGTCAGCTGTCCGGTCTGCCAGTCGAAATCGGCCCGCACCTGCCGCGAGTCGGCGTCGCTGCGCTTGCCTTCGAAGTGCTGTGGGCGCAGCCCCGAGGGCGTCAGCACGCCACTGCTCACGAATCGGAGCGTGTGCTTTTCGACCAGCGCCAGCAGCCCGACGGCGCGGCTCTCGCTGACGATGCGGTAGGCGCCGTCCTTCGCCTCGAAGGTCTCGCTCACCACCGCGACCCGCCAACCGTTTCTGAACACGTCATAGCGTGCGGCGGCCGACAGCGGGGCCGTGGTTTCGGCGGCGCCGCAGGCGCCGGCCAGCGCCAGCATCATCGCTGCCTGGCACAGCGCGAGTTTTGCGTCCATGGCAGTTTCCTCAGCGCGCCTCGGGCAGCGGCACGGCCGGGACGCCGTCCACCGTGACCGCGCCGTTGCGGCCGAGCTCGATCCGGCCTTCGCAGAACCAGCGTATCGCCTGCGGGTAGATACGATGCTCCTGCGCGAGCACGCGGGCGGCGAGCTGCTCCTCGGTGTCGCCGGGTTGCACCGCAACCGCAGCCTGCACGATGACCGGACCGTTGTCGAGGTCGGACGTGACGAAGTGCACCGTGCAGCCGTGGATACGCACGCCGGCCTCGAGCGCCCGCCGGTGCGTATGCAGGCCCGGAAACGCCGGCAACAGGGAAGGATGGATGTTCATGATGCGTCCCCGGTAGCGCTCGACGAATGATGGCGTGAGTATGCGCATGAAGCCAGCAAGCACGACGAGATCGGGGTGGTGGCGGTCGATTTCCGTCGCCAGCGCCGCTTCGAACGCGGCGCGGTCGGCAAACGCACGATCGTCCACCGCGGCGACCGCGATTCCTCGATCCCGCGCGATGCGGAGGCCACGCGCCTGGGGATTGTTGCTGATGACCGCCGTGACGCGCGCCGGCAAC
>Ga0208320_1000116_pt1 | contig 10784 bp, 12 predicted proteins | sample EasRivMeERMZT299_FD_187531 | JGI IMG/M metagenome (GOLD analysis project Ga0208320, IMG submission 187531) | Soil microbial communities from meander-bound floodplain in the East River, Colorado, USA - East River MetaG ERMZT299 (SPAdes) (version 2) | ecosystem: Environmental > Terrestrial > Soil...
CCAGAATTGGACGCCCGGACTATCCGGGCGTACTTATTTTAGTTTCCAGGTTTCGCCGGCCTCGACTGCCTTGCCCTCGTCACGCAGCTTGAGCAGGTGGGCGTGCAGCGAGCGCCGCGCGACGAGATGGACGCGCTGCGGCACGTCGTCGTAGACGAACGGCAGCAACTCGTCCAGTGTCGCCGGATTCTTCTTACTGAACGCGCCAACGACCTTTTGTTCGCGTTTCAGGCGATGGGCAATCAGCCGGCGCACCTCGTCGTGCGGCGTCCCGATCACGTGTCCGTGCCCTGGCGCCAGCGCGGCAAGATCGAGCGACAGCAGCCGCTCCAGCGATCTCAGATACACCGTCATGTCTCCATCCGGAGGCGAAATCACTACGGTCGAGCCTTGCATGACATGATCCCCGGTAAACAGCCACCGCTCGTCCTCCATCATGTAGCACAGGTGGTTCGAGGCGTGGCCCGGCGTGTGCACTGCGCGCAGTCGGTACGCGCCACAATCGAGCACGTCGCCGTCGCGCAACGCCCGGTCGGGAGCAAAAGCCGTGTCCTGCCTGCCGTCGTCGGGGACGTTCCCGAAGCCCAGCAGCTCCGCCCCGGTTGCAGCCCTGAGCGCCTTCGCACCCGGCGAGTGATCGAGGTGCGTATGCGTGCAGAGGATCCACTTCAACCGTTTGCCCACCGCGTCGAGCATCGCGGCAAGGTGAGGAGCGCTCTCCGGCCCCGGGTCGATCAGCGCGAGATCGCCGGTGCCGATAAGGTAAGCGTTGGTGCCGGGCCCGGTCATCATCCCGGGATTCGGCGCCGTGATGCGCCGAATCAGGCCGTGCAACTCGACGATCCTGCCCGGAACTATTTCCATCTGTGGCTGCATTCCGGCATTCCTGGCGGACTTGGCGTGCTGGCGGCTAATTTTCAATCCTGCCTGCCTCCTCGTAGCCCGGGTCGTTGGGCAGAAGCGTCCTGCCGTCACGCGTCATGCGCGGCAGCAGGGGCCGTACGACCCGCGTTGAAGAAAGCACGGCAACCAGCTCGGCGGCCGTAGCGCATTGCGTGAACTGTTCAAGCGTCTTGATTGTCGGAAAACGCATGTTGAGCGTTTCCCGCGCGCACAGGTCCAGCGCCTCCTGGGGCCGCACCCAGACTTGGGCGATGGTCTCGTAATTGTCGTGGCGCGCCTCCTGGCGCTCCGGCGCGACCGCGAGAAAGAAGCGCGTGTCGTAGCGGCGCGGCGCACGGACCGGCGTGATCCAGTGGCCGAAGTAAGTCAGACGGTCCACGGCAAGGCGCAGGCCCTCTTCCCGCACGATCGCCCCGAAATCCCCGCGTCTCTCGTCCAGGGAACTGCGATGCGCGCGGTAACGCTCGGCCGCGTCCCCGTGCAGGGAGACCATGTTGCCACTGGCGTCGTACGCAAGCAGGATGCCCGCCTCCTCGAACGCCTCCCGGATCGCCGCGACCCAGTACGCAATCCCGCCGCGCTCCACGCCGAGCGCCCGGCTCGCCGCCTCGTCTTCGAGTCCGGCGCACATTGCCTGCATTTCGGGAGAGCTGTCGGCGGCGTCGAGCGCGCCGCCGGGGAACACATACACGCCCGGCATGAACTTGAGGCTGTGGCTGCGCTGCAGCATGAGCACTTCCAGCCCGCGCGGCGCATCACGCACCAGCGTGACCGTCGCCGCCGGCAGCGGCTTGACCGATCTGTTCTCGCGGCTCACGAATTACGACTCACGATTCACCATTCACCATTCACGGCTGTTAGACGTGACCGTATTTCGCCAGCACCTGCTCCAGCGTCGCGCCGGCGTCCAGCTCGGCACGGATCTTCACCTCGGTCGCGGTAAGCCGCTCTGCCTCGTTGAGAACTTTCTCGACCGCATCAGCCGGCACGGCTACTACGCCGTCCACGTCGCCCAGCACGAAGTCCCCGGGATTGACGATGACATGCTGCTTGGTCGCGCCGGGAAGATAGGCCGGCACCTGCCACGCGGTGACCTTCCAGCGCCCGATGGACTGCACCGGCGTGCGATAGCGGGCGTAAACCGGGAATTTCTGCCTTGCGATCCACTCGATGTCACGGATGCCGCCATCCACCAGCGCGCCCGCGCAGCCGCGCGTCTTCATGCCGAGCGCGATCAGCTCGCCGAAGAAGCACACTCCGTCGCCCTGCCCGCTCCACACGCTGACGCAGCCGGGCTTCAAACCGTCTACCGCCTTCATCTTGTCGGCGTCGCCACCACCGGAATAAGGCCGCATCTCGCCGCAGATCGTGTACGCCCAGCCTGCCAGCTTGCCGGCGTTCTCCGGGTACGGCACGAACGCGCCCGCCAGGCCCTGGTGCTGATAGCCCAGCCTGTCCAGGACATCCGACACCGTCGCGGCGTCCACCTTGAGATAGCGTTGCCGTACCGCTTCCGCGCTCTCAGGATCCAGTTGTCGCGGATTCAATTGAATTTCTTCCTGGCGCTACGTTCCGTAACGAACCGGTGACTGCGCCGCCTTCAGCGCCGCCAGCGCGCTGTAGCACGCGAGCCACGCAGTCTTGGGATTGTCCGGCGCCGGCACGTTCTCGAGCTTGATGCTGATGTTGCCGGTGCGGCCCTTCACGTCTATGTAATGGGTGTTGTGACTGAGCGCCGGGTCCGCCACCACCTTGAGCCGGGTCCGGTCGAAGCCGATTCCCGCCATGGAGAGTACCGCCGCGATGTTCACGTTGGCGGGGAAATGCGGCACGCCCTCGCGGGCCGGTCCTTCGAACAGGACGTACGCTTCCCTCAGCCCGTCGAGATCCACTCGCAGCTTTTCGACGTAGGGAATACCCTTCCACGCTGCCGGCGGCTTCGTCACCGCAATGGTGACTTCATCCACGCCCGCGACGCAGGCCGCTTTCAGCGCATCCAGCCCGCCGATGCCCCCGGATGGCACCGACAGCAGCGCGCCGCTCTTCGCCGCGGCACGCTCCAGCTTTCTGCGCAGCGCGTCGTCGCACAGCGCGCCGCACGACAGCACGATCAGTGCGACCCCTTTCTTGAGCAGCGGCTCGCCGTACTCGCGCACCGCGCCGTGCGAGGCCGCTTCTACCACCACGTCGGGCTTGGCCACCAGCAGCGCCTTGAGGCCGGACGCGAACGGGACGCGGAACGCCTTTGCCAGTTGCTTGCCGCGCGAATGCTCGCCGCGCCCGACAATCGCGACCACCCGGGCGCGGCCCAGGTCGCCACCCCGGACATGCTCGAGGACCAATCGCGCAATGCTGCCTCCGCCGATGATGCCGACTCTCATGGATGCGCTCCGCTGATCCATGATACGTGATCAATGACCGGTGATGGGTGGTGCGTGACAGGTGATGTACGACCCAAAGGACCACGGATGCGGGATGATCCCCGAAGTGCGGGTAACGGAACCAGTTCATGCTTTCTGGTCTGTTTTGTGCCCGCGCGCTGGATCAGTTCCGGCCAGATGCGCGCCGGATCCTTGTCGAACACCGTTTCGGCGTCCGCCGGCACCACGTGCCAGCCGCCACGCTCGAGTTCCTTCTGCAGCTGGCCGGGCGCCCAACCCGAGTGTCCGTAGTACACCCGCAACCCGCGCGTCGGCTCGGGACGCCTGAACAGTCCGTCGATCCAGTCGAGATCGGAAACGAAGTAGACGTCCTTCAGCACCGGCACTGCCCGCGGCGGCGGCTCGGTCGTGCGCACCAGGAAAACCAGCCCGTCGCGCTGAACCGGCCCGCCGAAATGAAGCACGTCCTTGCGGTCCTTGAGCGTCTCGTATTCGGAGAACACCTCGCTCAGCCGCTGCACAAGGGGTCGGTTGATGATCACCCCCCACGGCCCGCCGCGGGGCGGTTGCGTCACCAGCACCACCGTCTCGCGGAAGGTACGTTCCTTCAACTCCGAGCTGGCCACGAGGAAAATCGCATTCGCCATGTCTTCCGCGCCAAGCCCTCGCAGCGGCGCGGAAAACATGATCGTCAGCAGGACAAGGCGAACCAGGGCCCTAGGCAACTGCACGGCGACCCCCACGGTGAACGCGACTAGGGAATTCTATCAGTGGCCGCGCCGTGCCGCGGCAATAGATCAGCCGTACTTGTTCACCGGCTCAGGGACGAATCACGATCCACGACTCACGCTTCTACCGGCGGACGGTAGCAACCGCCGGTCAACTGACGCAACCAGCCGTCGTCGCTTTCTCCGGATCGCTAAACTCAGGGACCATCACGCCATTGCGAACGGCGGTCATCTCCGCGAGGATGGCGATCGCAATCTCGGGCGGCGTCTTGGCCCCGAGCTTCAGGCCCACCGGCCCGTGCAGGCGCGCGATCTCGTCCTGCGACAGGTCGAACCCGGCAAGCCGCTGGCGGCGCGCCTCGTTGTTCTTCCTCGACCCGATCGCACCGATGTAGAACGCGGGCGACTTGAGCGCCTCGAGCAGCGCCATGTCGTCGAGCTTGGGGTCGTGGGTGAGCGTCACTACCGCGCTGTGACCGTCGAGCTTCATCTCGATCGCCACGTCGTCGGGCATGCCGCGTTTCAGCGCGGCCCCGGGGACGTCCCAGCCCTCGGCGTATTCCTCACGCGGGTCGCAAATGGTGACCTGGTAGTCGAGACCCTGCGCCATCTGGGCGAGAAAGGTGGAGAGCTGGCCGGCGCCGATGATCAGCAGGCGCCAGCGGGGGCCGTGCACAGTGGCGAGCGTCGCCCCGTCAAAGCTCAACAGATCGGTGGAACTGGCGGGACCGATGGTAACCCGGCCGGATTTCATGTCGAGCCTGCGCATCACGAGTTCGTGCCGCTCGATCCGCGTCAGCAGCTCGTCGATCCCGCTGTTCTTCGTCAGCGGCTCCAGCACCAGCTCGAGCGTTCCCCCGCACGGCAGCCCAAAGCGCTTGGCCTCCTCCGCCGATACGCCATACTTGGTGGTTGCCGGCTTGTCCTTGACGAGCTCGCCGGAGCGTACCTGCAGGACCATGTCGTCCTCGACGCATCCGCCGGAAACGGAGCCCGCCACCATACCGTCGTCCCGGATTGCGGTGAGCGCGCCGATCGGGCGCGGGGCCGAGCCCCAAGTCCTGATGACCGTTGCCATCACCACGCGGCGGCCCGCCTGAACCCAGTCGCGGGCGCTTTTCAATACCTGAAGATCGACGCTGTCCATTTCCGGTTTCCGATCACTTCTGGCAAGGGCTATATTCTACAGAATATAGCGGTAAAGCGCACTCTCCCGCGGAAACCGGAAACAAGCCTCGAACTGCAGGGCGAACACCTGCGCTTCCGCACTGGAAGTCATGCTTACGTCGGGTTGCGACCGTGGTAAACGTGGGCTAGCATCCGCACCAGCAGCTTGTCGGGATTTCGCCCGGCACAAACAGCGGGAGCACCACGACTATGGAAATGACCGGCGAACAGCTGATTCCGCTGCCGCAGGCGGCAACCTGGAAGGCGCTCAACGACCCGGCGGTCCTCAAGGACTGCATCCCGGGCTGCGAATCGATCGAGAGCGTCGGTGACAACGAATACGAGGTCGTGCTGACGGCCAAGGTGGGCCCGGTCAGCGCCAAGTTCAAGGGCCGGATGAAAGTGTCCGATGCCGATCCCCCCCGCGCCTACATCCTGCGTTTCGAAGGCCAGGGCGGCGTCGCCGGTTTCGCCAAGGGCGAAGCAGGCGTGGCGCTCGCGCCCGAAGGCAACAACAGCACTCGGCTCACATACACCGCCAAGGCAACGATCGGCGGCAAGCTCGCCCAGGTCGGCGCGCGGCTGATCGACGGCGTGGCAAGGCAGCTGGCCGGGAAATTCTTCGAGGCTTTCAGCAGGCGCGCCGGCAAAGAATCGTGACCTGAGAGCGGTCACGAATCTTTCAGGAAAATGCCGGTATGAGACAGGCGGTATCTTCCGGGCTACTACTTATGACAGCGGTCAAGCACTGTCTGATGGCACTTTCAGCGATGGCGTACTTTGCCACCGCTGTGCACGCGCAGAGCTACCCGACCAGGCCGATCCGGATGGTGGTGCCGACTTCGCCCGGCGGCGTCACCGACGTCGCAGCGAGGGCGATTGCGCCCGCGCTGTCCCAGGCGCTCGGCCAGTCTGTCGTCATAGACAACCGTGCGGGGGCCGGCGGCGTGCCCGGCACCGATACCGTGGCCAAGGCCGCCCCGGACGGCCATACCCTGCTGGCGGTGTTCGACAGCTTCATCTCCAATCCGCATGTCTTCCGTAACGCGCCATACGACACAATCCGCGATTTTGCGCCGATCTCGCTCTTGATCCGCGGGCCGCAACTCGTGGTCGTCCATCCCAGCCTCGGCGTCAGGACTTTCGGCGAGTTTCTCGCGCAGGCAAAATCACGGCGCACCCCGCTCAATTACGCCACCGCCGGCGCCGCGACCTCCAGCCGCCTGTCGGTCGAATTGTTCCGATCCACCGCTAAAGTCGATGCCACGCTGGTCCACTACAAGGGCGGCGGCCCGGCATTGAACGACCTGCTCGGCGGCCACGTCGAGGCCATGATCGCATCCGCCGGACTGGTGCTGCCGAGCGTAAAGGCCGGGCGGCTGACCGTCCTCGCCGTCACCTCGAAGGGCCGCAGCTCGCTGGTCCCCGGCGTGCCGGCGGTGAGCGAGTTCTATCCAGAATTCGAGGCGCAGTCGTGGGTAGGCCTGCTCGCACCTTCCGGGACGCCGCGAGCGATCGTCCTGCGCCTCAACGAAGAGGTCAAAAAGCTGCTCGCAACGCCGGAGCAGCGGGAGCGCTTCACTGTCCTCGGCTACGAGATCGTCGCCAGTACGCCGGAGCAGTTCGACGCCTGGATACGCGGCGAGACCGCGAAGTGGAGCAAGCTGATCCGGGAGCGGGGGATTACCGCCGAGTAGTAGAAGAAAGGCGTGAATCGTGATTCGTGAATCGTGAATCGACTGTAAAGACTGCCACCTTTCCACTGGCGTGCGGAGCGGGGGGAGAAGTGAGGGGTAGTTTTCTCGATTCAGGACTTACGATTCACAGGGTTTCAGGTCGACTCACGAATCACGACTCACGAATCACGCATTTGGAAACCGGAGGTCGCAATGCTTAAGATCTGGGGTCGCACGACCTCCATCAACGTGCAGAAGGTGCTGTGGTGCTGCGCGGAGCTGAATCTCAAGTACGAACGCGTGGACGCCGGCGGAAAATTCGGCGTCAACAACACACCCGAATATCTGGCGTTGAATCCGAACGGTCTGGTACCAACGATCAACGACGACGGCTTCGTGCTGTGGGAATCCCACGCCATCGTGCGCTATCTCTCGCACCGGCATGGCATGGGAACGCTGTGGCCGCGGGACGAGAAAGCGTGCGCCGACGCCGACCGCTGGATGGAATGGTACAGCACCACCCTCTGGAACAGCCTGCGCCCCGTGTTCTGGAACCTGGTGCGGGTCGAGCCCGACAAGCGTGACTTGAAACTGGTCGAGGAGTCGCGCAAGAAAATGGCTGACAACCTGAAGATGGTCGAAAACAACCTCGCTGCGCGGCAGTACGTGGCGGGCAACGCGCTGACCATGGGCGACATCCCGCTGGGAGTGGCGCTGCACCGCTGGTTCCTGCTGCCGATCGAGCGCCCCGACTATCCCCGTCTCGCGGCCTACTACGAGCGCCTCAAGCAGCGCCCCGGATTCGCGCAGCACTGCGCAGGCCCGCTCAGTTGAGTGACTGGTGACCAGTGACCGGTAACCCGTGCACTAACCACCCCGGCGTTTTAAGCCCTCCCTCCTCAACTGAGAGGGCAGCGCCTCTAACTTTCCCCTCTTTGTCGAGGGGAGGTGCCCGCGCAGCAGGCGGGGTGGTGCGGATCGAATCAAGATCCACGACCCACGAATCACGCATCCTATGAGCGAGCAGCGCAGCTACCGCTACTTTGAATTCGTGATGGCGGCCTTTGTCACGGTGCTGATCTGCTCCAACCTGATCGGTCCCGCGAAGATCTCCCAGTTCGAGTTGCCGCTGATCGGCACTGTCGTACTCGGCGCCGGCGCGCTGTTCTTTCCCATCTCGTACGTCTTTGGCGACATCCTCACTGAAGTGTACGGCTACGCCCGCGCGCGCCGCGTAATCTGGGCGGGCTTCGCCGGCCTGGGCTTCGCCTCGTTCATGGCAGCGGTGGTGGTGGCCCTGCCGCCCGCCCCGTTCTGGCAGCACCAGCCGGAGTACGAGGTCGCGTTCGGCTCTACCTGGCGCATCGTTGCGGCGTCGATGGTCGCCTACTTCTGCGGCGAGTTCGTCAATTCCTTCGTGCTGGCGAGGATGAAAATACTGACGGCCGGCAAATGGCTGTGGACGCGTACCATCGGCTCCACCATCGTCGGCGAAGCCGTGGATTCGGCCCTGTTCTATCCTCTCGCTTTCTATGGCAGTGGCATCATCCCCGATGACAAGCTGCCGTTGGTGATGCTCGCCCAGTTCGTCGCCAAGGTCGCCGTCGAGGTCCTGTTCACGCCCGTGACCTACAAGATCGTGGCGTGGCTCAAGCGCGCGGAGAACGAGGACTACTACGACCGGAAAACGGATTTCAATCCATTTTCCCTGAAAGCGTGAATGGTGAGTGGAAAATACCAAAGTTGCACGTCGCTCTGCGACGGTTTCAGTCCATTCACCAATCACGCCTTTGCGGCTCAGTCGCCGGCCGGGAACATCCGGAATTCCACGACCGATTTCATCGTGGACAACGCCTCGGCCAGGTGCTTGACGTCCTCCGCGCGGTTGGTGCGGACCACCATGCGGTACTCGATGAACGACGCATCCGCGCTGTAACGGTAGCTGAGATTGGCGATGGAGAAACCCTGCTCCGCAATGAAGCGGCGGAAATCGTCCTCGGGCATGGCGCTGCCGCGCGAGAACCGTACGTCGAGATGGCCGTAGTAATGTCCCGGCAAATTGGATTCGATCCAGCGGAAAATCGACAGCGTCAGCAGGGTGAGCACCGTCGTGACCGCCATCGGAAAGTAAAAGCCGATGCCCGCAAGGATGCCGATCGCCGCAGTGATCCAGATCGAGGCGGCGGTGGTCAACCCGCGCACCGTGAGCCCCTCCTTGAAGATCACACCGGCGCCGAGAAAGCCGATGCCGGTCATGATTCCCTGCGCCATGCGCGTCGGGTCAAGGGCGACACGGCCGGAAAATGCTTCGGGATACCAGTGGGACTGGTATACCGTCACCAGCATCAGCGCGCTGGAGGCAAGGCACACCAGCGCGTGCGTGCGGAAACCCGCGGGGCGCCCGTGATAGCTGCGCTCGAAGCCGATCAACCCGCCGGCGGCAAGCGCGATCATCAGGTGCTCAATTATGACGAGGTAATCGTGGTGCATTCGTTTCACCCCGGGAAACTGCGCCGATCAGCACAACAATACTGCAAGATCCCGCCCGCGACCAGAGGTCCCGCGCAATGGTCCGGGATTGGAACGTCTCGGAAAACAATTCAGGCAGGAGCGTTCTCACGCAATTCTGCTCATGAATAGGCGGGGCGCACCCCGATTTTTCATCCTTTGACGCAGATGACCTGCTTCAGCGTGTGCGCCACCTCGACCAGGTCGACCTGGTTCGCCATTACTTCGTCTATGGACTTGTAGGCTCCGGGAATTTCGTCGAGCACGCCGCGGTCCTTGCGGCACACCACGCCCGCGGTCTGCGCGGCGAGGTCCTGCGGCGTGAACGTCTTCTGCGCCTGGGTGCGACTCATGCGTCGGCCCGCACCATGGGCGCACGACTGGAAGCTCTCCGCAGAGCCCTTGCCGCGCACGATATAGGAGCGCGCTCCCATGCTGCCGGGAATGATTCCGAAGTCCCCCTGCCGCGCGCGAATCGCGCCCTTGCGGGTCACCCACACGTCGGCGCCGTAGTGGTGCTCGCGCTCGACGTAATTGTGATGACAGTTGACCACCTCGCCCATCACCTCGAACGCCGGCAATTGCCGGTGCATGGCCGCCAGCACGATATCCGCAATCGCGCGGCGGTTGCCGGCGGCATAGTCCTGCGCCCAGCCAACCGCCTCCACGTAATCGTCGAAATGCTCCGCTCCCTCCTGGAAATAGGCGAGATCGCGATCCGGAAGGCGCAGCTCGCGGTGTTCGGCATCGCGGCGCGCCAGCTCGATGAAGTAGGTGCCGATCGCGTTGCCGATGCCACGGCTGCCTGAGTGCAGCATCACCCAGACCTGACTCGCCTCGTCGAGGCACACCTCGATGAAGTGGTTGCCGCCGCCGAGCGTGCCCAGCTGGCACACCCAGTTCTGGGTCCGCGGAAAACGCTTCTCGAGTTGAGGGTGTTTATCGAGGATCTTCCGCAGGCTGCGTTCAAACGGCCTTGCCGCAGCCGTTAGCGCTCGCGCTTCCCTGTGCTGATCGCGCCCGACCGGCACATCGCGCGAAATCTGATCGAACACGCGCTTTATCCGCGGCTCATCGAGTTCGTTGGCGGTGAGCGAGGTGCGGGTGGCGATCATCCCGCAACCAATATCCACGCCTACAGCGGCGGGAATGATGGCGCGGTGCGTGGCAATCACCGAACCGACGGTCGCGCCGATGCCGGTGTGTACGTCGGGCATGGCCGCCACGTGATGGTGGACGATGGCCAGTTTCGAGAGGTTTACGAGTTGCTGCCGCGCGCTCGCCTCCACCTCGTCGGTGTAGACCTTGACCGGGACGCGGCCTTCGTCGATGGTTTGCCTTACCGGCATGGAAAATCAGTGAACAGTGAACAGTGAACAGTGAACAGTGAACAGACTTAGGCCGGTTCTACCTGATCACCG
>Ga0208320_1000123_pt1 | contig 10680 bp, 16 predicted proteins | sample EasRivMeERMZT299_FD_187531 | JGI IMG/M metagenome (GOLD analysis project Ga0208320, IMG submission 187531) | Soil microbial communities from meander-bound floodplain in the East River, Colorado, USA - East River MetaG ERMZT299 (SPAdes) (version 2) | ecosystem: Environmental > Terrestrial > Soil...
TCGTGCCAAAGTGCGGCTGGCCGGTTCCGTTACAGGTGCCGACGTTCTGGTGCCAGTCCTGCGGACGACGGTAGCCGTGCTCGACGAGGCAGCCTGAGCGGAGCGCCTGCACCGCGAAGCAGGCCGGGCAGGTCGCGCGGAGTTGGGTCTTGGTCATTGCCATCTCCTAAGGCGGCGACGAGCGCCGCATTGACGGTTAATTGTTTGCTACCACCGATCGTCGCAGTTAATGCTGCGCGCGCAGTCGCCGCAGTATTTCGCGATCCGGCTAGCTTTCTCGCCGCCGCAGTTCGGGCACTGGCGCGCTTTGATCTCGTCGCGCAGTTCCTTCGAGGTCGCGATGCCGCGCAGCGCGTTCAGCCGCGCGCGTTCTGTCAGTTGGTCGAGTGTCAGTTCGTTAAACATAGCTGTCTCCTTTTCAAGGGTCGCTCGTGCGAGCGTCCGGTTTGACGTTCTTGTTATCCCTAGTCAGCGCCGGGAGTGCATAGGCTACGGTTTCAACGGCGACCGATTCTCGCGGTTGCCCGCCACGGATCCGTTGTTATCCCTCGTCACCAGGCTCGCCGGTATTTAACGCCTACGGTTTCAAGAACGCCAAACCCGGCGCTCGCGCGCTCGGGTTTCGGTTTCAAATTTTCGATTGCTTCAGGGTTTGACGTGCCCTGCCACTTCGTCACCATTCCCGCGTTAGCGGTTCTGCCATTGACGTGACGTCGAAGGGCGCGTGACGTTCAGGCGGCATCTCGTTTCGATGCCTTCGCAACGTCGCGCCACTTACTCGCGTTCTCTGTCGGCTCGGTGTCTTCGCTGCGGGAGGACCCCGCTGCGCCGTATCGTCCGGCTGTCGACTGGCTGCTGCCTACCGCACTCGCGTGTCTTGCGCTACGGGTTCGGCCGCTTCGCCTCGTTTGCCTTCGCTGTCGGCCGCCGCTTTTGGCTGTCGCGGCCTGTCGCGTCATTCAGTTTTCAAGGCGACCATCGAGGGTCGCAACTGACTTCCTACTTACAAGGGAATTATACTATTAATTCAGACCGGCAGGTCAAATAGGCCACGCCTGACGCGATTTTCCTAATGTTTTCAATTAACCGTTACGCTGTTTTGCGTAATGGAAGACAACGTGTGATAGACCGTCACACGCCGCTCGTCCCGCCCGGCGATGCGGCCGCCGGCCTCGCGGACGACGGCGACGAGAACCAGCTCGCCGGGCGGCAGGCGCCACCGGTAGTCCCAGATCGTGCGGCGGCGCTCGGCCGACAGGTCCTGCTCGCTCGACCGCACCGGGAACTCGCCGTCGAGCGCGGCGACGGTGAGCGTCCGGTTGCGGCCGTCGAGCGGCACCTTGACGTAGTAGGTGACGAACTCGCTGTCCGGGACGAACTGGACGCGCGAGGGCAGGAAGTAGACGCGCCGCGGCTCCTCGGCGGCGGTCATGGCCGCCGAGAGCATCGCAGCAGCGCAGAGTGCGGCCGCGATGCGCGCACGGCTCACGTCACGGGCCGGTGATCATGTTGCCCTGCGCGTCGACGACCTGCGGCCGGCTGTAGTCCGGCTGGTGCAGCCACTGCTCAAGCGTCGGCAGGTCGTAGAAGATCCGCATGCCGCGCGCCTCGGCGAAGTCGTGCTCGGCGCGCGCACCCGACGAGCGCCGCCAGTCCGGCGTCATCATCAGCGCGTCGCACTTCGCGAGGATCGCGAGGTCGCCGTCGAGCCAGACCTCGTCCTTCGCCGCGTTCTGGAAGAACATCGTGTTCGCGTGCGGGCAGACCGCCGCGGCGCCGAGCCGCCAGACCTCGAGCGCGAGCGCCATCGCCGCCATGACGTTCTTCTGGATCTCCCAGCAGTCCTGCTGGCCTTCCATGTATTGCGACTTCGCCCTGAACGGTCCAGCGACGTAGACGACCTTCATGTCTCTCACGCTGCCTCCTGGCCCCACTTGGCGTAGCTCCGCGCGGCGAGCGCCGCGAACACGATGCAGATGACGAACAGGTCCCATTGCGCGCGCTGCCACGACGCGACGAGCCAGCACGACTCGCCGACGACGCTCAGCAGGAACGCGCGCCGCCACTTGTTGCCGATGCCCCACAAGCCGCCGACGATGAACGCGTTGCCGATCCAGCCGAAGATGCTCACGTCAGTCGGTCCAGGTTTCGGGCCTGTTGCCGCGCTGGCTAGCGTTGACCTCGCCGACCCACTGCCTGCCAGGAGACGCCTTGCTGTCTGTCGGCTTGTAGTGCGCGTCCGGGTGGCGCGGGCGCATGAACTCGATCATCGCGAAGTTCGCGACATCCATGAGCCACTCGGTATTCCCGTCGCGCTCGTATTTCTCGAGCCGCTTCTTGAGGCTAGCGATCGCGTCGACGCGATGCGGATACGCGTCCGCGACCGCGCCGTATTTGCAGAAGCTCACGGTCATGCGGTCGGCCATGCCTTGCGCGAACTTCTCGCTGAACTCGGTCTCTGGAACGTTCGGCGCCGTCTTTATGTTCATGCCCCGTCCTCGTTGTGGCGGTTGACGATGTCGCGGTAGGTGCGCAGCACGGCGTCGCGGAACGCGCCGAGCTGGCCGCTGACGTTGTCGACGGTGTAGTCCGGCGCGATGCCGTCCATTGCCGTCTCGCTGCCGTGGTGCGGGTCGCGGTCGCCGCACAGGAACGGCGAGCCGTCGGCCTCGGTCCGCACGACGCGAATAATGTAGCCGCCCATCGACCGGACCATCTCGGCCTCGTTCGCGTAGCGGACGCCGCTGACGAGCGCGACCGGCGCAGCGTGGTCGGCGATCGCGCCGCGCACGACGTCGATCCAGGCCGTCAGGTTTCGCCCGCGGATCTCGGTGCCGACGCGCTGCAGAATGACCGGATCGCGCGCCGTCATGAGGCCGAGCGCCCGCGCGTAGGCGGCGACGCCGTCCGAGAACGCGTAGCGCCTCGCGCCTGGCGCAATGCTGGCGATCAGCTCGCACGCGAGATCCTTGCCGTGCCGCGCCTTGCCGGTGAACCCGATTACGAGCGTGCTCATGCGTACCAGTCCTCCTTGTCGTCCTTGCCGTGAAGCGTCAGCAGCGCACCGGCGCGGTAGCCGTAGTGCTTCAGGAACTGCCCGGCGTCGAGCCACAGCTGGCGCCGATCGGCCTTCGGCTCGACGACGCGTCCGCCCCAGAGATAGACGACGTGGCTCGTCTCGCGTATTGGCCGGTGCGACTGGTAGACGTGCAGAATGCCGGTCGACTCGTCGAGATCAAACGTCCCGGCGCGCTGCTTCCGCACGCGGTAGCCGAGCAGCTTCGCGGCCTTCGGTACCTCGGTCAGCCACATGCCCTCGCTCAGAATGTTCGGGCAGACGCGCACCGACGCCGCGAGCGCCGTCTCATAGCTGACGCCGCAGGCCAGTTCCAGCGCGGCGACGACGCAGTCGCCGTGGTCGCCGGATCGTGACGACCAGCGCAGGACGTCCGGAGGCGCCGTGACCTGACTCACTCGTGCCAGTGCCCGCAGTAAATGCAGACGCGCTCCTCGCCGCCCATGTCCCGGCCGCAGGCCTCGCAACGGTTCACCAGATCCTCCACGGCCGGCACCACCAGCACGGCCCGATCGTCACCGCCCGCCACTTCGACGCGTAGACGCCGATGCCGAAGCAGAGCCAGCAGCGCCTCACCGCAGGGTGAGTTCCCACTTCCCGTCGGCCTCGAGGACCGCGCGCGCCATCATCACGTCAGACCCGGCGTAGCCGGCGACCTCGCCGTAGGTGCCCCACGTCTCGAGGAAGCTCGTGCCGATCGCGCCGATGGTCTTCTGCAGCTTGACGCGCTGCCGGTCAGTGTCGCGGATCTCCTTCCAGTCCGGCAGCAGCACGGCCTGGTGCAGGTGGCCCATCAGGTAGAGCTGCGCGTCGCCCTGGCCCATGAACCGGTGCAGCACGTTCGTAACCGCCCCCTTCGACCGCGACGCGCCGACGCCGTGCCAGAGCGCGACCTTGAATGGCTGGTGCTTCCCGAACCGGATGTCGACGAACTGCCGCCCGTTCGAGTAGGGCACCTTCAGCAGCGTCGCGATCAGGATACCGAGGTCGCCGAAGCCGGGGATCGCGCGCCGCTCGTGGTTGCCGCCGACGTAGCCGAGGATGCGGTGCCGTGCCGGCGCCCAGACCTCGCAGAACTTGAACACCTGGCTTTGCGGGTCCGCGATCTGGTCGAACGCGCGGCCGGGCGACCACATAGCCCAGGCGTCGACGTTGTCGCCGGTCCAGAGCATGAACCGGTTCGGCTCCTTCAGGATCCAGTCGCGGTACTCGATGACGCGGTCGTACTTGCAGTGCACGTGGCCGAACTGAACGTCCGTCACCTGCAGCAGCTCGACGTGGTCGAACTTCTTCGCCGGCAAATCCCAGGCGACGTACTTCGCCTGCTCGCCGTAGAGCATCCCGCTCGTCATGCGGTGCTCGTTGCGCGGCATCGACGCCGCGAGCTTGTCCATATAGGACGTCGTCGACTGGATCAGATCCTCGAAGCAGAGATTCTTAGCCGGCGCCTGTAGCTCCGACTTCGCCATCTATGATGCTCCCGCGTTAGCGGCTTGTCGCGGTACCGCTTATCGCGCGCGCGGTTTTTTGCGCTCGCGTAGTACCGCGCCATGCCGGGCCGCGCCTTGCGGCATTTACGGCAGAACGACAGCCCCTGGCCGACCCAGATGTATCTCGGCACAGGCTTCCCGCACTCCCGACACGCCTTCCTGACGCCGTCCGTCCATCGCTGCGCGCGCGCCCGGACCGCACGCGCATACCTGCATGGCTGGCAGGTAAGTCGATGTCGCCGGCTCGTGACGCGCCCGCAATGGACGCACGCTCGCGCGACCTTCACGGCTCGAAGACGCTGACCTGCACCTTCTTCCCGACGAGCGCCTTCAGGTTCGGGTAGAGCGGGCTGCGGATCGGAGTCGCGAGAATCAGGTCCTTCGCGCCGACGTCCTCGGCGTTGACCAGCTCGAAATAGCCGCCCTCGGCGTCGGCGCCGCCGAGATGCCCGACCACGTGGACGCCGCCGTCGGCCGTTACGCCCTTCGGCGTAACGGTTACGCCGATCAGCGTAGCGAGCAGGGCGCGGCGCGTGACGTTCATCGTCTGCTCCTCAGTGCCGGGTGCGACTTGTTCGTGGGCGCCCACGCGACGACCTTCCCGGTGTCGCCGATCCGGTAGGCGATCCAGTTGTCATCGATGCATTCGCGTATGCCCTGGGCCAGCGCTTCCATGCTGTAGCCTGCCATGCCGCCATAGGTGGGAAACCCTTCGAAGTCCACCAGCATCTCGCGGGCCTTGCCGGCTTTGTCGGGATCAGCACAGGCCGCAGACGACCCACCCGTAGTCGAGCCGCTCGTGGGCGCCTCGGTGCCCGCAGGACGGGCACGCGTGCTGCGGCACGGCCTACGTCTCGCCCTTGCCGTTTGCGCGCTCCTCGCGGTAGAGCCACCAGTTCTTCCGCCGGCGCGCGCGGATGGTCCGCGTCGCGGCGCGCTGCGACGGGATCGGGCTCGGCGTGTGCGTGCACCAGTCGCTGCGCTCGACGGCGACCACGACGGCGCCGCGCGCGAGCGCGACCGCGACGCAGTCCTGCCCGTCGGCGGTCGTCTCGATGCACGACGGTGACGCCTCGTCGCCGTCGTTGTAGAGCGGGTTCGGCGTGTCAGGCCACAGGACGAGCGCGTAGCGCGCGTCGTCCCGGCGCGGCGCGTCTGCTGCTGCCATCTACCGCCTCCGTCTGTAGCACCTGCCCCTCGGCAGGCGCGCCCACCGTCGCCGCGTCACCTACTTCGACGTCTCCAGCGTCCGCTCGATGCGGTCGAGGCGCGGCAGGATGCGCTGCGTCACGGCGGCCGCGAACTCGGACCGCGTCACGGTGTTGTTGATGCGGTCGTCGAGCACGCTCGTCGTCCGGCGTAGCGTGTCCGTCTGCACCATCAGTTCGTCGACGGTCGCGTTCTGCGACAGGAGCAGCTCACCCTGCTGCTGCACCAGCGTCGACATCGACTGCATCTGGTGCGACAGATGCGCCTGCTGCTGCGTGACCGCCTTCTCGCGCACGGCGAGCGAGTCGAGCTGCGAGCGGACGTTCCGCACCTCGCCGCCAAGCTGGTAGACGAGCAGGAACGTCAGCATCACGCGCTCGGGCGTCACGATGCGCTTGATGTATTCGAGCGCCGTGTCGCCGTTCTTCTTCAGGCCGTGTATAGCGGCCAGCTCCTCGCGAATCGTGGCGCGCAATCTCGATGTCGTTGCGTCGTCGTCATCGCGCTTCATGCCGGGACCTCCCCATCAGAATCGGCTTATCCGAACGACGGCCAGTGGATCGTCTTGTAGCAGGCGGCGTGACGCGGCTTGAAGTACCAGTTCGCGCTATTCACTGGCACGTTGAGCGCGAGCGTCACGAGGATGTCGCTGGTGAAGTTCGTCGGCGTGAAGACGATGAACCCCTGCCCTGAGTCGAAGCGCTGGGTGTTAGTGATCAGGTCGTCCGGTGAGCCGGTCTGATGGTCCGTCCCCTCGGACCATCCGGTCGTCGGGACGTAGACGCTGCTCCCGCCGCGGAACATCGGGACGTGACCGAAGTTGCGGAACTCGGTCGCGCTGTCCGTCCACGTGTTCGGCCCGCCGATCGTAGTCAGCGCGGCGCCGGTGAACGACAGGCGGATCGTCGTGTCCTGCGGGCTGCCGGTGTTGTTCTTCCGCAGGGCGATAATTCTGGCGATCACGACCTCCCCGTCGCGCCACGTGCCGCCAGGCACCGTGAACGAGCAGAATGTCTGGTCGCCGGTCATGCTAATCAGGTCGGCGAGCGTTGGCGTGAACATGGCGTCGTACTGACCGGCCGGGACGGCGACGCCGTTCCAGAAGACCACGTCGGCCGGCGTCGGCCCTGTGCGCGAGATCGCCATACTGTCTCCTTCTCCCTAGCTACGGAGTCGCGTATTCGACCGGCGTCACACGGAACGCGACGACCGCGCCGGTGCTCGCCTTCGCCTGAATGAAGTCGCCTGGCTCGAGGATGAACGGTTCGAGCACGTCGCCCATGAACAGCGTGTCGCCGGCCCGCAGGCTGCCGGTGAAGATGTTGTAGCGGTTCGCCTGCGCCTGCCCGGACGGGATCACCGCGATTTCCACGTCGACGGCGGCCGTGTGCGTGTTGCACGCGAGCACGATCGCGTTCGAGTGCTGGACATTCGACGCCGGGCACGTGTAGTAGGTCGCGAACGACGTCGTCAGCGCGTCGCCGTCGTCGACGATGCACGTGACGCCGGCCGGGTGCCCGGTCCACTCCTCGTAGTCGATGCGCAGGCTGAGGTCCGTGCCGCTCGCGTCGGACGAGATCGACCGAACGGTGTCGCTCGGGTCTATAAAGAACGGTCCCGACAGGCTGACCGTCTCCTTCAGGTAGAGCGTCCCGAAGTAGATGGCGTTCGCGGCCTGGCGTGACCCGCCGTTCGGCACGAGGTGCACGCGGGCGGTGTTCGATCCGGCCTCGTGGTTGGTAATCGTGATGTTCTTGATTACCGAGACGGAGATGCCTGACCCTGCTGTGTAGTGCGTCGCCTCGCCGGTCGTGACGTAGTTGCCGTCTGCCGGCGCGGCCGAGGCCGTGACGCTGCCGCCGTTCGCGATGTCGAACACCGGCATCAGCAGGCGGAGCGGCCCCCACTCGCGGTTGCGGCGCTTCTCGGTGTGGTTGTCGCCGGTTGCCCATCCAGCCATCAGGCGGCACTCCATGTAAGCGTCCAGACGAACAGAACGGCGATGCCTGACGTCTTGACGATAGGGTCGAGCAGGACGCGCGCGTGCATCGTGCCTGAGACCGCGGCATCGAACAGCCCGGCCTCGCTGAGCGTGTAGCCGTTCGCGGTCACTGACGTCAGGAAGTACTTGTATTCGACGGAGGCGGTGCTCTTCGATTTCGTCGCGAACACGTCGCGCCAGATCTCGTTGACGAGCGACGTATCGCCGTCCGCGACGGCGGTGTTCCCGGTCCCGAGCGCGAACCGAATCGGCGGCGAGATCGTGCCGTCGTAGACGGCGTCTCTGATCTGGTTCCGCCCGGTCGTAACGACGCGGTTCGCGACGCGCTGGTGGCGCAGCAGCGCGCCGGTCGCGGCGTCGAGTACGAAGACGTCGACCTCTCCCCTCGCTGCCGTCACGGCGTCACTCCTGTCTCGCTGAGGCCGACCAGCGCGAAGCCGACGCGCGTCTCCTTGGCGTACGTCGCGGCGTCGGTCACGATCGCCTCGGCGGCGGCGACGTCGTCCCTATGCATACGCAGCATTTGGAGCAGCTCGTTGTCGGTCGACACGCTCTGCCGCCTGAGCGCCATCAGCTTCTGGTAGAACGCGATCCATCCGCCGACGGCGTCACCGTCGATGACGGTCGCCGTGTAGCGCAGGAACTGCGCGTCCACGTCGCGCGCGCGTACGGCCTGGATCAGGTAGTAGCCGGAGACGTTGTGCTTCGTCGCGTCGATGCGCAGCAGATAGCCGGACCTGAGCCCGCGCATGTCGGTCTCGACAGTGATCGTCTGCTGAATGCGGCCCTCGCGCCGCAGCTTGGCGAGCGCGGCGTCGAAGGCCGTGTCGGCGTCGTCGATCTCCGGGATGTCCTCGATGGTCTCGTAGAGCCCGGACCCGCCCTCGACGGCGGCGCGCGCGGCGACCTCGACGTCGTCCTGCGCCTGGACCAGCACGGGATAGAGCCCGCGGAACACGACCACGAGCGCGTCGGTGACGGAGATCGGCGCCGCGGCACGGCGCTGCGAGATCTCGTTCGAGTCCTTGTTCCAGTACCAGTCGAACGCCGTCTCGTCCTCGACGTTCCTGATGCCGACCGTCTGCGGGCTCCCGTTGAGCGTCACCGTCGGCTCGGTGCCGATCGGAAGGCTGACCGTGAACGTCTGCAGCGTGCCGTCGCCCTCGAACGACTCGGTCAGCGGGTCGGTTAGGTCCTTGCCTGCGCGAACGTAGTGACGGTTCCGGTAGCGCGACCGCGACGTCTTGACCGTAAGCTTACGCGCCGTCGAGTTGTCCAGCGTGACATCGAACGGCGAGTAGAGCGAGTCGCGCGGAACAAAGTAGAACTTCTTGTCGTAGTCGATCCACCAGGCGTAGCCGGTGTCCTCGCTCAGCTGGTTCAGGCACTCGGCCGCCGTGACGTAGTTGAACGTCTTCCGCGTGAACGTCGGGCCGTCCGACGAGATCGACTCGACCGTCACGCCGTCCTGCGCCAGGTACGACGACACAATGTCGCTCGCGATGGCGGTGAACGTCTGGTTGTCGTACGACTCGGCGACGATGTGCCGGTCGGCGACCTGGTTGTAGTCGACGGCCGTGACGCGGACGAACATCGGCGCCTGGTCCTGCGCCATGTAGGACGACTCCTCTGGCTCTTCGATCGTGCCGGCGAACAGTCGCGTGACGCCATCCTGGTCGTAGAGCACGACGTCCTCGCCGACGTCAGGGTGCAGCGTGCCGAGCCTGTCGTAGAGCGTGAACGTCAGCGTGTTCCGCGCGTTCATGTCGTCGGTCAGCGACAGCGAGTTCTTCTGGACCTTCCGCGTCTGCTCGACGCCGCCAATTGTCAGCCGGATCGGGCCGACCGACGGCGACACGGTGCCGCCAAGGATCGATACGATCGGCACGCGGCCGGTCGTCGTGACCGCGCCGACCTGCAGCTGCCGCTTCACCGTGACCGCGAGCAGCCCCTGCGCGCCTGAGACGACGAGCGCGCCAGCGGGGATAGCGATCTGCCGCAGGTTTGTCGAGACGACCGGCGCGTGGCCGGAGAACGCGACAGCTCCGGCGCTCGCGTTAGAGAACGCGACGCCGACGTATGTGCCGGCGAGCGCGACCGAGCCGACTTGGAGCGTGATCGACGGCATCTGCTACGGCCTGACGCCCATCTTCGCCAGCACGTCCGGCAGGTTCTCCGCGACGACGCGCGCGACCTCGCGTCCGTCCAGGTAGACCGGGACCTCGATCCGCGCCACGCCGCCGCCGGTCGACTCGCCCTCGGTCATGACGCGCTCCTTGCCGTGGAGCCGCACGGTCTGACCGGCGCCGAAGTCGACGAACTTCCCGTGCGTGCCGCCCGCGTAGCCGGGGATTCCGAGGGCCGACCCGATGCGGTGCTCGTCGCCAGGGTTGTCGCGGAGGAACTCGGCGATGCGGTCCTCGTCGCTGCGGTTGTCGCCGTGGCTCGGACCGCTTATGCCGCCCATGTTCTCGATCGCGTCGGCCAGGTCGTCGACCGCGTCCATGGTGTTCTCGACCTCGTTGCGCAGCTGGTCGAAGAACTCCGTGACGTTGCTGACCGCGATGTCCGATCGCGACTCGAACTCCTCGACCTGGTCGCCGGCGTCGCCGAAGACGCGCTCAAGGACGTCTGCGACGCGCTCCATCGCGGCCGCCAGGCGCTCCTGTGCGCGCTGCGCCTTCTCGCTCGCGGCGCGGTGCGCCTCGCCGACAATGCCCGCGTTCTTCGCCTGCTCGATCAGCTCCATGGTCGCCGCGTCGACTTCGAGACCGAAGTCCTCCATCAGCTCCCAGACGGTCTGCAGCGTCGGCTGCATCAGCGCCAGCGCCTCCTCGGCCGTCGCGCCGTTTTGCACGAGCGCGTCGAATGCCTGACGGATCTGCCCAGTCAGGCCAGCGAAC
>Ga0208320_1000126_pt1 | contig 10634 bp, 10 predicted proteins | sample EasRivMeERMZT299_FD_187531 | JGI IMG/M metagenome (GOLD analysis project Ga0208320, IMG submission 187531) | Soil microbial communities from meander-bound floodplain in the East River, Colorado, USA - East River MetaG ERMZT299 (SPAdes) (version 2) | ecosystem: Environmental > Terrestrial > Soil...
TAGCACGCACTCTCCGGGTCGAAGAGGCGCAGCATCACCTCTTTGAGCTTGCCCGCGGTGGTGCTCTGCGGCAGGAAGGCCACCACCCGCTTGCCGTCTTCGCCCAAGCTGATCTTGAAATATTGTCCGTTGATCACACTGACCGGCGCGGCGGCATCGTCCAACCCCTGCTTGCGGCAGATGGAGAGGATCTTCCAGTACTGCCCCGCGGTGATCTTCTTGAAGGTGTACACCGACCAGAACTCGTGCTTGTCACCGAACGGATGCACGCCCGGGCCGCCGAGATAGTGCTGCTTGAACGCTAACTCTCTGATCTGCCGCTGGAACGGCCCCGCCTTGGGCGCCATGTGATTGAAGATGGCGGCGTACTCGGCGGCGACTTTGCGCGTCGGGAAGATCTCGGGGAACTGCAGCACCATCCCGGCTTCGGTCAGGCCATAGCTGTAGCCGTGGACAAAGCGTTTACTCCGGTCGTAGGTCTGCTGAATGGACTCGTCCTTGGATTCTTTGATCTCTTTGAAGTAGGCGCCTTTGTCGGCAGCCGACCACGTGGGGTCGTACGGTCGCTTCAGGATGTGACTCGCGAGGCCCGCGTGGACCCCGAGCTTCGCCAACTCGATGTATAGGTGATCGCGCATCCACCAGCCGAAGTCCACCGCCTCGCTGCCTGAGAAATCCACTTCGAGCAACCGAGAGCCGACGGTGGGGACCACGCAGCGCCGGAACCCTGCCGCGAGGGTGGCCTTGCCTTCCTTGTCGGCGACGACATTGGTGATGTTCGGGTTGACGTACGACAACCTCCCAGTGCTCGGGACGAAGGTCGGCTCGGGGTGAATGCGGTTGTTCGCGTCCATCCTGCGCTCGATGCCGTCGACATACGTGCCCTTGACCTTCATCACCGCCCGGTAGTCAAGCAGCGTCTGGTAGAACGGATCCCCGGTGCGGGTGAGTGTCTTTAAGGTTTCTTTGTTGGTCGAGTCTTTGCCGGTTTTCTTCGCGCGGCCGGGGCTGTGCTTCCGGTACTTGATGTAGGCGAGGACTTGATCGGGAGAGTCAGGATTAAATGGCTCCTGCCAGAAGTACCGAACCAACGTGCGACGGTCAGGGCTAACACTTGGAGTGCATTCTTTGTCTTGACACCGATGTCGTCGCTGCACATCACTAGCGCCACACGTGGTACAAACGAGGACGTCTCGCTCAACGGCTTTCTCGACGACAACCGCCTGTTTGTAGAGATCGAGCTTGACCTCACTGCTCTCTTTGCCCGCACGCTTCGCCCCCTTCCGAGTAAACGCTGTCGCCTTCACATGCAGCACATTGTCGAGTGGCTTCTTGGTCAGCCCACCTTTGGGTGTGAGCGGGCGCAGATCCTCCGGTACCTGCTGCTGAATCTTCTCTAGTAGCCGTGTGGCCTTCTCGCCAAGTTCCACCTTGAAGGTACTCAGCCCCGGCTTGTCGATCTGCACACCCACCAACTGCGCCGGCCGCAGCGCCTGGTACATGAGCTGATGCACATACCGCATCGCCGAGTCGTACATCCCCGTCTTGTGCAAGTCGCCGATCACCCCAAACCCCACGCGATGATTCTGCAGGCCGTCCGCCGCACCGTACGTCGCCGGGTCGGCATCGGCGAGGTGCTTCCACGGCCCGTACCCCGAGTAGAACGGTGCCCAGAAGCCTAGCCCGCGTGGGAGGTCACTGTGCAGCCGATGGGCGAGCCACATGAGGTCGATGACTTTGGGGAAGTCCGCCTCACTGAGCATGTCCGAGTTCACGCAGCGGGCGAAGTCGTAGCCGATGTAGTTCCAGCCCCATAGGGGTCCGGGTGAGCGATGCAGCCGCCGCAGCGCGTCAATGTACGGCCCGACATAGGGCACGGTGACGCCTTCATCCGGGTGGCACGCGACGTTCACGCGGAGGATTTGATAACTCCTGTCCTCTGCGGAGATCTCGCCTTCGTCCTTGCCGCCCGCCTTGTCAGGCGTCTCGATGTCGGAGGAGATCGGGTAGGCCCACGGGTCCTGCAGCCGCATCGCAATCGCGGTGTCGACCCACTGGTTGAACCAGTCGACCGGCGGATCGATGATGAGCGAATGATCTGACGTTGGTGCCCCATGCAGGATCGCGTGCTCGGCTTGTTGCAGATCCCAGAGCACCGTGCCGATCAGGTTGTGCGCGCCCCGCTGCAGGAAGCTCGGATGAAATGTTGGGACGACCCAAAAGCGGTTGGTTGGGTCGCGTAGCACTGAGCCGTGAAAATCCTGCACGCGAATCTTCTTGCGGTCGAGCAAGCCCAAGGTGGTCTTGAGGGCGGTGCCCCCCAGCGCGATCACCACCTTGTGCCCTTCGGCGAAGAGCGGCTCTCTGTGCACCTTGCAGTGATCGATCGCGGAATAGAACCAGGGGGCTTGTGGTGAGCCGTCCATCCAGTCATTGGGCGGCCGACAACTGATGGTGTTGCCGATGCGTTGGGCCTCGCGCTTCCACCCGAGGAGGTTGAGCAAGCGTTGCAGCATCCCGCCGGCGTCGCCGACGAAGTTGCGGCCGGTTGCCGCTTCGGTGCCGCCGAGCGCTTCACCGAGCCAGAGGAGGGGTGAGGAGGGTTCACCTTCGGGCAGGGCGAAGCCAGAGCTGCGCTCAGCGAGGGAGCAGCCGGCACAGGTACTAGGCTTGGCGGAAGGTGGCATCAGCGCAGCGGCACCGCGAGAAAGTTATCGGGATGACTCGGCCACCGCACGCAGGAGTAGCACAGCCGGTTCAGGAACTGTGCGACGTCATTCCAGTTCACGTTGTGCGCCACCGCCCGTTTTGGATCCCACTCGAACACAATCGCCGGCCGATGCAGGGCGATGGTCGTCTCCAGCCCTTGCAGCGCGTGGAAGTCACAGCCTTGGGCGTCGATCTTGATCAGGCTCACCTTCTCGCCGTAGAGCGGGAGGTACGTGTCGAGCGGCTCGGCTTGGATCAGCGTGTCAGACGGTGCGCCAGTGGGGACGAGCGTGGCCTCGCCACTGTTGTGTGGGTCGATCGAGGCGGCGAGTTCGAGGTAGGTCGAGCGGCTGTAGGCGGCGACCGGGATGGTGATCACCCGCGTGGCGCAGCGATCTTTGTTCAGGTCGAGGTTCGCGAGCAGGCGCACGTAGGTCGAGCGGATCGGCTCGACGGCGACGACCCGGAAGGCATGCTGATGCGCGAGCCAGATCGTAAACGCCCCGACATTCGCGCCGACATCGAGGATGGTCGTCCGTGGCGCATCAAAACGGCAGATGTCCGTCCACCCCATCGCGATCACTTGGAGGAAGCCCGGTCCGTCCCACACGGTGCCCGCTTTGATCGTCGCCTCGATCAGATCGCGATCGTCGACTTGGAACTTGCCGAAGGAGGTTTGTACGACTTCATTCGCCATCCAGCATCTCCCAGAGCGACGGGTGCGCCTCGGCGACGTCCCGCACAGGCAACTGCGCTTCCGGGCGGCCTTCCGCCCGATCCAAGGCCCAGCACTCCGGATGCCATGAGCCGACGTTCGCGACCCAGTGTGTATGCACGACACCTTGGGGAATCGTCATCATACAGACACGACGCTGACAGACACTCGCGTGGCGGTTCTTCGGTAGGCGCATGGCGTGATCATCCGGGGGCGCGGGAGCCGCAATGAGCAGGTCGTGCTTGCGAATCAGTTTGCAGATGCGGAGTGCCTCATCCACCAGGTCGTGCTGGACGACGAACTTCATACGGTCGCGAATGCCCCGGAGGAGCCACCGGTCGACGCTGGAACGGGCTTCCAAGCGGTCGAGCGTGCTCACTGACCGTACCCTTCATACCGTCGCCGACTAAAGTTCCCCACCCGCGGTCGGTAGATGCTGTCCTCGATGTTCTTCAGCGCCCGGCGCATGTTGTCGCTGACCTCCCGCCGCGCCTCCGCCGACGTTTGCATCCCGCGCAGGGTGTCCTCGGCGAAGGTGGCCTTGCCGGTGGCGAGGAGATCCTCGATGTCTTGGACGAAGCGGTACCACTCGGTGGTGCGGACGTCATTCGTCGAAGATGCTCCCGACCTTGTCAAGATCGTACTTGGGTCGAGGTTCAGATCGTCGATCGTTTTTCCAGCCACGGATCCACTCCTTTAGGACATCCTGCTCCCGAGGCAGAATGAACGCTTGAATCTTCAGTTCCTTCCGTGCGAACGCAAACTCCGCACGAGCACCACTACTCTGCTCGAAGTCCTCAGTGAGCACAATCGCATCGCACCGCCGCAGCAGTTCGAGATCGCCTTCGAGCCAGATGTCATCAGCCGCCTCGCCGTCGAAGAGGGCGGTGTTCGCATGCGGGCAGAGCGCGACCGCTCCGAGCTTCCACACCTGTAGCGCCACGGCCTGCGCCTGGCGAATGTTCTGCAGGATCTTCCACGGGGTGGCGGCGCGGTACGGCCCAGCGATATAAATAACAGGGAGGCGCTCGGTACTCATAGCTCCACATCAATCATCAGGTGTAGTCGCACCGTCTCGCCCCAGTTCACCGCGCCGTGCGGCTCGGCGGGGTCCATGCGGTAGATCATCCCCTCGCTCAGCTTCGTCCACTTGGTCCCGACGCTGTAGCTCCAGCAGGCGTCATTCGATCGCAGTACGACATGGTACCGAACCGCTGGCGCGATGGAGGCGTCCGCATGGAGGGCGATCTGCTGACTCGGCGCCAACCCAACCAACTGAATCGTCGCGATCGATCCGGCTCCCGGGATGTACGCCAAGGCGCTCAACCCCGCCGGGAACGGGATGATGAAGCTGCCGTTGTACTGTGCGGGGACGCACGCGCGGGCGACCTCGGTGATCTGGTTGATCAGGTAGCGCGGCACCAGCCCGAGCGGTTCATAGGCCATGTTGCAACTCATCATTCTCCCGATCCGAGAGCAGTTCCCCAGCGGCCACTCGTGCCTGCAGCTCCTGCTGCCGCGTCGGAAGCATGACCGGCCCGTGTGTGGTGATCTCGTGTGGGACGACGTCGCCGCCGCCTTGTATGAGGCGCTGCAACTCCGGGGTCGTCACGCCGTCCTGCGCGCTCGCCGCATCAAAGGGAATCGTGTACCGTTCCTGGTTCACCGGCCCGCCCCACTTCGCTTCATAGTGCTTGCGGCTGATGCCGATCCGCGCCTCGTGCTGCTGCCGGGCCTCTGGCGTCATCGTCTTGATCGTCTGACTGCCGCCGCCCAGATGCCAGAAGGGCAGGTTCACCGAGAAGATCTGATCGCCGTCCCCACCGAGCATGTAGCGTCTGTGCATGTCGAGGTCTTCACAGAAGGCCGGGATGAAGGCTTCATCGAAGGGGTACTTCCAGTGCCCACGGCGGGAGATCAGGAAGCAGGAGAAGTCGGGACCACCCTTCTGATCTGCCATCGTACGCACCGTAATCCCCGGAGCCTTCTGGAAGGTGTCGTACTGCTCCTGTGTCACACCCACAGCCGACACGAACAACGCCTGCTCTTCAGCCATGACGAGCTTCAAGGTCAGGACCGTACACGCATCAATACGGAGATCGTTATTCACCACCAGCGCCTCCTCACCCCCACAGCCCCACACAAACTGCAGCGCCCGGTTCCACGTCGCGCTCAGGCTGGGTAAACAAGGGTCATGGCTCCAGATGAGCAGCCGAGGCTCTTGTTCGGCAATCGCCTCCAACCGATCACGGAAGGATCCGCTCACCCCTTGGAGGATGACGAGCACACGGGTCGGCACAGACTGAGCGAGGCAGTCCGCAATCGCCGCCTCGGTCATCTCCGGGCCGGCCATCACGGGCATGACGATCCACGTGGGCTGTGTACTATCTGTCATAGCGGCTCCTCGTGCGGAAGCTCCACCAGCCGAACACCAGCAGCACCGCCGCGCCAGTGGTGAGAATCCAGAACAGGTTGTTCCCAATCTCTAGGGTGAAGATCACAAGCCCCCCTTCCCACGCACGACGCGAGGATGCGGCAGCGGCACGATGAACGAGCCACCCCCGTCTAGGTACGTGGCTTCACGGTTGATAAACGCTTCGGCGAACTGCCACGATCCAAACATTGTGACGGCTGCTGGATCCTCCTGTCGCCACGTCTCCTCGCTCACGATCGGGATGCGCGTCCCACTCGTCACCAGCCCCACCTTCTCCGGCGTGCGTTCGGCCGCTCGGCGAATCTGTGTGCGGTCGATACCGCAGTACTGGAGGAGCGTCGAGGACTTGGTACTCGCCGCGTAGAGGTCGATGAAGCCGTACTGCTGTACTGCCGCAGCGACGACGGCTTGGATCTGGCTGCGGGTCTCGCCAACCTGCCAGGCGAACTTTTCGAGACGATCGTGTGTGGTCAGCCGCCCTTCGTCGTCCATCCACGAGGCCGTGCGGTGGTAGTTCACGGGCTGCGACATTCTCCGCACGTACAGACGGAGGCTGCCGCCGTTGATCGCCCGGCGCTCGACGTCCACCACGCCAAGGTCGAAGTCCGTGAGCAGCGGGAGGAAGCTCCGCATGGAGTAGTAGCACAAATGCTCCGCCACGATATTGTCGAACGCACACGTCTCGACCATCTGCGCGAGATCCTGAAACTGCACCACCCACACGCCGTCGTCGGTGAGCAGCCGGTCGATCTCGGCCACGAACGCCTTCGGATCTTCCAAGTCGTAGAACATCGCGATCGAGGTGGCGATGGTGATGGACTTCGCACTGAGCCTGCGCGAGGCTTCTCCCGGGAAGAACGAGGGGTACTGCACATTCGCCACTGACGCCAGCAGCTGTTGCAGGTTGTAGGCCGGCTCGAACGCGATCCGCAGCGGGCCGACCGGATAACCGCTCAGCAAGGTGCCGTCGTTCGCCCCGATGTCGAGGACTTCATCCGACTCCGCCAGCGGGCGTTCGAGGACCTCCTGCGCCTTGTCGACGATGTCCGCCAACTCTGCGCGCATGGTTTCGTTGATGCCTGACCGGTACCAGTACTCCCGGTACAGCAGCTCCGGGTCGACCGAATGCCGCAGCTGCACGAGTCCACAGCCGTCACAGGTCACAACGGTGAGTGGGACAGCGAGCGGGTCTGGTTCGTCTGGCTTCAGGAAGGTGGACGGAACCAGTTTCCCAAGATCGAGCAGCGGGTACAAGTCGCCGTAGCAGGCACGGCAGGTGTCACGTGTGAATGTAGGCATTGGGTTAGGCTCGTTTGATCAGCGCGAGTGAAGGAACCCGTACGTTCGTCCAGATCGAACGCGATAGATGGTACAAGGATGTACGGCGTAGGCACGTGCGAGTGCTATACGAGAAGCCCCTATCGCCTGTTGAATTTCTCTAACTTGTTGATTCGTCAGCTTCCGTGCGCCTACCACAGCACCGAAACGAACAGCGTGTTGCATGTTTTCTCGCCGTGTCACGTACTCAAGGTTCGTCCAGCGGTTGTTCTGCTTGTTCCCGTCCTTGTGGTTGATGTCATAGCCCGGCGGCCGTTTACCTATGAAAAACTGGGCGACGAGGATGTGAACGCACCAGCGTTTTTTCTGCTTTCCCTCTACAGATGGCATGAAGGATGGATACCCAGCCCCCGCTAGAGACAAGCGCACGGGTGTTGGCGAAAACCGTTTCGTTTGCCGTGTATCGTGCCGAGGTCGCATCCGACGTACACGTCCACGGTTTGAGACTGCGTACCAGCCGTCTAAACACAGCGCCCAGCGTTCCTTCATGCTCGCTTCACCATTGCAAGGCTACAAATCGAAAAGTCGTACACCTGGTTGCCGTGATAGGTCCGGTCTCTGCCGCCGAACAACTCAAATTCGCCGCACTTCTCGCGAATCTGCTCCCACGCTTTGGTGTCGAAGATGCGCTTGCGGTCCCAGTGGAAGTGGTACTGATCAGGTAAATCTGTGCCGTGATCCATTGTGAGGAAGAGCAAGCCGCCGGGGGCGACGAGGCAGCCGAGATGGTAGCAGAAGCGATCGAGGTCGTCGACGTGCTCCAGTACGGAGAGGCAGAAGACGGCGTGCGAGAGGCGCGGTGCTGTGTCGAGGTAGGCTGCGAGATCCATCCCTTCCTTCGGGTCGACGACGATCGCCGAGCCTCCAACCATCCGGTGAAAGGGACTACCAGCCCCGCCCACGTCGATCACGTGTCCAGCCGTACCTTTTCCTGCTCGCATTCCCACCCATCGGTCGAGCGCACAGAGCGCCATACCGTATTCCCACTTGCGGCTCTCGTGCTGTGGCGCAGCGGAATGGAAGTGCTGGTCAATCACGCTGTACAACTCAGGTTCGAGCAGGCTGAGGTCGTGTTGAATATTCGCCAGCTTCGTCAGCGGTAGTGTCATCCTCGCCTCCCCAGTGCTACCGTCCGCACCTGCTGCTCGACCCACGGATACGTCTTCTGCACCGCCTCGTCCACCGTCCCGGTCGGTGCCCAGCCGTTCGTGAGCACCTTGAGCAAACTGTGGTCGCTCGTCCGGCCTCTCACCCCGAGCGGCCCGAACTCATGCACGATCTCCACCTTCTTGCCTGCGCAGGCCATGATCTTCTCGGCCAGCGTGTTGATCGACACCATCTCCGTGCTCCCGAGATTCACCGGCCCCGCTGCCCCTGCCGCGATCAACCGTTCGATCCCTTCGAGGCATTCGTCCACGTACAAGAAGGTACGCGTCTGCTCACCATCGCCCCACATCCTGATGTGGCCGCCATTGGGTGCCTCGGCGATCTTCCGGCACAGCGCCGCGAACACCTTCTCCTTGCCACCGCGCCACGTGCCTTCAGGCCCCACAATCGAATGAAACCGCGCGATCGTCACATTCAAGCCGACGTTCCGCTGATGCGCGAGGTACATCCGCTCCGAAAAGAGCTTCTCCCAGCCGTACTCACTATCCGGGTTCGCCGGGTAGGCGGTGTCCTCGCGACAGTCGGGAAAGTCGGCGCTCTCTTGGTTCTGCTGCGGATAAATACAGGCGGAACTCGGGAAGAACACCCGCCCCACGTGCATCGCGACGGCGATCCGCGCCACATGCAGGTTGATCTGCGCGGCCGTGTGCATGACCTCCGCGTCGTGCCGTCCGGTGAAGATGTAGCCCGCCCCGCCCATCGCGGTGGCGAATTGGTACACGGTGTCGGGCGAGCCGGTGAGGGCTTGGTAGACGTCCTGCTCCTGGCAGAGGTCGCGCAGGAGGAACTCGTCGGCGGGGGACTTGGCGAAGGGCGGCAGGTGGCGATCCACCCCGCGCACCCAGTGCCCTTCGGCCTTGAGCCGTTTGACCATGTGCGCGCCGATAAATCCTGCTCCGCCCAACACGACGCAGCGCCTCATTGTCATCGTCGCCACCCTTCTTCGAGGACTTTCACCGCTGCGGTCCATGACAGATCATCGAGTAACTGCTTCGGGAATTTCAGCGTCAGATCTCCTGTAGTCATGTGCAGAACAGACAAGCCAAGGAGTCCGGTGTCGAGATCATCAACCAACATGACTTCATCCGGGTACGGATACAGGTGTGTGAACATCGGCGACGCCCGATTCACCAGCAGCGGCCGTTTGCTCGCCAAGCACACCATCGCACTGCCTGATCGATCATCATGGCCGCCGTACCAGCACACATTCACGGTGCTCCGCGCGAGGCGTTTGATCTCGTCCTCCTGCGACAGCCAGATATCTGGGTGTGAGAAGTTGGTCTTGTAGCCCCGGTCGGTGCAGATCTGCGTTAGCAACCCGAGGCCATCCCCTCGCACCCCTGAGTAGCCCACGGTAAATTCCCCGTTCGGCGCAGGCAGGTCCTCGACCCAATCCGGAATCGGGTACCAGATCTGCCGATGCCCCTCCTCCCTGCCGAGCACGCCCCACTTCACGTCCATCTGATGATTGAAGGGGCAGCTCGCGGCCGGGCAGCCGTTCCACACCGACTTCAGCGCGGTGACGCTGTCCCACGGCGCGCCGGCGTAGTGATTGAAGGTGGCGGGGTGCCAGATCACATGGATCACGTCGAACGAGTTGTAATCCGGCGGCAGGAAGGACTCCTGGCAGGCTTCGCGCCGGGCGTAGACGAGGGAGTAGGTGCCGTCGTAGCCGAGGACGGCGTGACCGGCACGCTGGAGGGCTGTCACCGTCTGCATGGAGAAATTTTGAAAGCCACATTTGCGATCACTGAAATTGCCAAGGACGCAGATCTTCACGCTGCACCTCCGAGTCGACGGTAGATGCTTGCGTATCGTTCACCGACGTGCGCCCAACTGTCCTGCTCCGCGAGCGCGACCATCCCTACGTCCACCCGGCCAAGCTGCACACTGCTCAGCCGCTGCGCGAACTGTTTGAAATCGGTACACCACCGGATGTACTTGTTCGCGAGCGGATCCGCGTAGAGGGCGCGGAACTGCCGACAGGTTTCCAAGGCGAAGACGGGCTTCCGCGCCGCAATGCCCTGCAGGATGGCTCCACTTTGTCCGGTGTTGGCGCAGGTGTACATGAAGGCGGTGGCGTCACACTGATGCAGCAGGCGCACGACACGTGCTCTGTCGACGAAGTCTGACCGCACTGTTGTATGGGGATTCAGCGATCGCCAGCGTGCCCAGTCGGCATCGGTCGAGTTCGGCGCAATGACGTAGAAGCCCCAGCCACACTGCGCCGTCACCCGTGCGAGTTCGTCGTAGTTCTTCCACGGAAACGGG
>Ga0208320_1000130_pt1 | contig 10319 bp, 8 predicted proteins | sample EasRivMeERMZT299_FD_187531 | JGI IMG/M metagenome (GOLD analysis project Ga0208320, IMG submission 187531) | Soil microbial communities from meander-bound floodplain in the East River, Colorado, USA - East River MetaG ERMZT299 (SPAdes) (version 2) | ecosystem: Environmental > Terrestrial > Soil >...
GCGCCGCGCGCCAGCCCGAGGATCCGCCTGACTGCACGGTAAAGGCGCGGGTGACGCTCCCTGATCCGATGATGAATGCGCAGGGCCGGCGGCAGCCATCTGATGAGTTCGGAGAATACCCTGGTGCTAGGGGAAAAGTGGAAATCGGCATGATCGCGATCCCGGAACTCCCCGTCCAGCTGATCCTTGTCGAGACGGGAAACCGCCAGGCGCCGGCTGCCGTCCGGCGAGATCCTCAGCTCATCGCCGATCCTGATCACGTCCCGCGCATATCCCGCGAACTCGTTGCGTAGCCGTCCCGCGATCGCGTTGTCGGCGTGGAATTCCAGTTCCTGGATTGCGCGCATGAAGAACACGCCCGTTACGAATGCCCAAATCGTCTGCGCGGTGGCCGATTTCAGCCCGATGTCGTCGAGAAAGCGACGGACCGGGGTGCCGACGAGATCGATGCGGCCTTCCTTCGCCAGGCAGGATGCGAGCGCATCGAGCCAGTCGTAATCGGCGAACGCCTGTCGAATCGGTGAAGCCCGGAAGAACGCGACGAGCATCCTCAGCCCATCAACCGGTCCCGGCCACCGGGCGCAGAGGCCGCGAATGTCCGGCACCAATTGATCCACGGCCCGCGGTCCCGGCAGGTAGTTTGTAATGTGGTCCTCGGTGAGCACAAAGTGCTCGCGCAGGGCGACGGCGTCGATCAAATCGGCGGTGGCCGCTATGCTTGCTTCGCTCACGATTCCGCCGGCCTCCGGGCACAGCTTGAGAAATCGCCGGGCGTAGTCGGTCGCCTGCGCCCCCCATTTCACGGGTGCGCCGGAGAGCGTGACCGCTTGCAGGCCACGCAGCGCCGTTCCCAGTTCCTGAAACAGCTGCGCGACGACGCGCTCGAGCGCCCGCGTCGAACGCTCCGGTCCGTGGACCGCCCGCGCGAGCTGAATTTCGTAGTTCGGCCCATCCACCGCCTCCATGAAGACGACCCGGTGGCTGCCGACTTCGGCGATGGAGTAAATCCTTGGAAATAGCCGGTACCCGAGTTTCTCGTTGGCCGATTCCTGCAAATTCGTGCATTCCGCGATCGCCTCGGCGGTCAGGGACGCGCCGACGAATTTCGAAACCAGGCACGGCTTGGTATCGTGTGGACGGAACCAGAAGGCCAGCGTGCCAACCTGTCCGGCGGCAATTTCGCGAACGATGCCGTCGTTCTCTGGATTTGCCCGCAGCAGCATCCGCAATCTCGCCGACGCGGGCAGTTCCACGCCCCAGGAAGCAGCGTGCTCGCGGATGTGTTGCTGGACCCGGTCAATCATGTCGCTCGGTGTCCTCTGCCCACGCCACGAAGCCGTAATCGCGCACGGAGTAGGCCAGGAAATCCGGCGGCGAGAAGCGAAAAAAGGAGTACAGGCCTTGCTCGAACAACCTGTGGTGGGACCGTGGATCGAGATGCTGATCGGAGAACCACCGCGCGACTGCGGGATCGTCGACCGGCACGACGGCGTGGGTAAGCCGGTAATCCGGGTATAGCCAGTAAGACTCGACGCGCTGAAATCCGGCTTCGGCGAGCAGCGTGCGATAGTCGGGCAGGGAGTGGGTGAGTTCCAGGAACGGCCGGTCCCGGGTGTCGCGGGAATACCGGTCCGCCGCCTCCCGGTCCATCAGGGATACGTAGCGCAACCGGGCGTGCGGCTCGGGAACTCCGAGGTAGTAGCCGAAGTAGTAGCGGTTTTCGATGGCCAGGTAGAGGCAGCCGTTCGGCTTGAGCACCCGCCGCACTTCACGCAACGCCTCGAGCTGGCTCTCGCGCGGATCGCGATCCGGGAAATCAGCGGGCACCCACTCGAGCACCCCGATGAGCGTCACCAGGTCGGCAATTCCGGAGGAAAGCGGCAGCCGGCTGCCTTCGGCGACGATGCTGTCGAGCGTGTTCAACTTCTGTTGTCGCGCCCGCACCGCTACAAACGCGGCGTCGATAAAGGAGCGGTCGATCGCTACGACGCTGCAATCCGCTGCCAGTTGGCAGGCGACTCCACCGGTGCCGGCGCCGATGTCCACTACCACTGATCCTGGCGCCAGGTTGGCGGCATGGCGCCACGACACGCGATTCGGCGCAGCGGCTTCCAGCACGCGGTCGGGCTCGCCCGGCGTCTGTACTGCCCGCAGCGCCGCTTCCCAGCCGTGGCTCTCAGCGGTACCGATGAAGGAAGCCAGCTGGGAATCGTCGCGCTTCATGACGCCTACGAAACCCGGTGAGTGGCTCGCTGCCACGTTGAGCAAGGGCACGCCCGCTCTGACAGGGTAACGGGTCCGGCATGCCGTGCACTCCCACACGTCGGGATTCTTCAGCAATGGACCCCCGCAGGCGGGGCATTGATAAACGTCAAGCCAGCGGCTTTTGCGCAAAGTGCCCGCGTCGGTCATGGACGGTCCGCTCCAACTCAACCGGGGATATTACCTGCAGCGTCGGGCGAACGTCCGCGACCCAGGACGACGCGGGCCAGCTTGCGCGCGACGAACCAGATGAACAACCGCAGGCGCCAGGACAGCGGCAGTTCGCGGTCGAGAAGGCTTACCTGCGACAGTTCCGGCGGCGTCGGGACGGCCGCGCGCAGCGGGCGCACGGCGGCCTCGCCTTCGATCGCTGCCAGCAGCCGGACCGCCGCCGCGCTGCGCTCGTCGCGCAGCCGCATGAACGTGTCGTCGTCGCCGAAGCGGTCGCGCTTGCCGTAGATCTCGTCGAAATCTCCCTTCCCGGTGCGGTAGTGCAGGTGCTCGAATACCACGTCCTCGAGGTAGATCAGCCGGGGCTGGCCGCGGCGCTCCAGCCGCTTGAAAATGTCGAGCAAGTGATAATCGATGAAGGCGCCGCGGTACTCCTTCGGAAACGGCCGTCCGAGCAACTGGCAAACCCTGCGCGAAAGTATCGGAAAGGCGCTCAAGTCGCGTCCCTTGAAGAGATCGTTGGGATAGGCGAGATAAACCCCGTCCTGCATGGCCGCGTGCATCTCGCGGAGCTTGCGGTCCCAGCCCCGCGTCTGGATCACGACGTCGTCGTTGCCCAGCACCAGGATGTCGCCGCGCGACTGCTCGAAGCAGGCGGTGTTGTATTCGCCCATCGAGGCGCGCGGGCCGACGATGGTGCGTACCGCGAGGCCTTCCACCTGGAAGCCGTGGCTCGCCGGATCGTCCGCGTCGGCGTAGACGACTACTTCCACCAGCTCCGGCTGCTCGCTGCGGGCGAGCACGCTTTCCAGGAACCGCCGCAGGAGTTCCGCGCGGCCGCGGGTCGGCAGCAGCAGCGAGATGCGGGCATTCGCGCCCTGGGCCTGCCGGCCGGCGCGGCCGGTGGCGCGGTCCTGGTAGCGGGCGACGACGTCCCGCGCCGGCCCCGCGTCCACCACGCTGCCGAAATCGAGGCACACGGCGTCGTCGCAGATGCCCGCGATCTCGTCCATGTCGTGCGATACCAGGATCAGCGTGCCGCCGCGTTCCTTGAATTTGCGCAGCGCATCGAGGCACTTGCGCTGGAATCGCGCGTCGCCGACCGTCAGCACTTCGTCGACCAGCAGAATGTCGGCCGGGGAATGGATGATGACCGAGAAGCGCAGCCGCGCGATCATGCCCGCGGAGTACTTGCGCAGCGGCCGGTCGAGGCTGCCCTCCATCTCGGAGAACTCGGCGATGCGGTCGAAGCGCTCGCGGATTTCCCGCAGCGTCATGCCGAGGATGGAGCCGTAGAGGTAGATGTTCTCGCGCCCGCTGAGGTGGCCCTGGAAGCCCGCCCCCAGCTCCAGCAGCGAGGCGACGCGCCCTTCGAGGCTGACGTGTCCGCGGTCCGCCTGCACCGCGCCGAGCAGGATCGAGAGCAGCGTGGTCTTGCCGCTGCCGTTGGGCCCGATCACGCCGAGCGCCTGGCCGCGGGTGACGATGAAATTGATGTTGGAGAGCGCCCAATGGCGGGCGAAGCGCGTGTCGCGCGGCACGCCGCCGAACAGCAAGCCCCTCAGGCCGACCGGCCGGCGGACGCGGTAGGACTTCCAGAGGTCCCGGCATACCGCCGCATGCGTCATACCACCTCTCCCACGCGCGGCGCGAGCTTGCGGTACAGCAGCCAGGCGACGGCGCCCGCGGCGAGCGCGAAGCCGCCGGCAAGGGCCATCAGCGGGAGATCGAGCGCGCCCTGCATGAACACCGAGCGCCACGATTGCATCAGCGCGTGCAGCGGGTTCAGCTCCAGGTAGCCATGCAGGGGCTGCGGCACGATAGACAGGGGATACACCATCGGTGTGGCGAAAAACAGCAGCGAGAAACCGATGCCGAGCAGGGGCTCGATGTCGCGGACATAGGCATTGGCCAGGGCGCAGCCGAGCGCGATCGGGTAGACGAAGGCGACCTGCAGCAGAATCATCACCGGAATCTGCCAGAGCCAGGACACGCTCGGGGGGTAGCCGCCCGCCAGCACGACCCAGGCGATGACCACGGGCAGCGCGAAGACGAAGTGCATCATTTCCTGCATCACGTTGCTGAGGGGGAAGATGACGTGCGCCACGCCCATCTCCTTCACCAGCGGTGCATTGCCGACGAAGCTGCGGGCGCCGCCGATCGCGCCCACGGCCAGCCATGCCCACGGGAACATGGCGGTGACGAGATAGACCGAGTAATTGGGCATGTCCAGCCGCATGATGATCTTGAAGGCGATCCAGTAGACAAAGGCGAGCGCAAAGGTGTGCGCGAGCGCCCACACGTAGCCGAGAAAGCGGTCCTTGTAACGCGCCTTCAGCTCCTGGCGCGTCAGCAGGTACAGGAGTTCGGCGAGTTGCCGCAGGCTGCGCTCAACGGTTGCCAGGCGCGCCTCCCGCCGCCTTGCCAGGGGCCATGGCCGCCATGCGCTCCTGGTAGCGGACGACTACGCGGGCAATAGGCCCGGCGTCGACCACCCGTCCCAGTTCGAGACAGATGCCCTCGTCGCAGACTTCGTTGAGCTCCTTCATGTTGTGGGAGACGATGACGAGCGTGCCCTGGCGCGCCCGGAACTCGCGCAGTGCCTGATGGCACTTGGCCTGGAAGCGGGTGTCCCCCACGGCCAGCACCTCGTCGATGAGAAGGATTTCGGCCGGGGAGTTGATGATGGTGGAAAAACCGAGCCGCGCGACCATCCCGGCCGAGTAGGTGCGCAGCGGGGTATCAATCGCGTCCTCGAGTTCCGAGAATTCGGCAATCCGGTCGAAGCGCTGCCGCACCTCGGCGAGCCGCATGCCGAGGATGGAGCCGTAGAGGAACACGTTCTCGCGCCCGGTGAGATCGCCGTGAAAGCCCGCTCCCAGCTCGAGCAGCGAGGCGACGCGTCCGTTGAGGCTCACGCGCCCGCGGTCTTCCTGCACCGTGCCGAGCAGTATCGAGAGCAGCGTGGTCTTGCCGCTGCCGTTGGGCCCGATCACGCCAAAGCTGCGGCCGCGGGGCACCTCGAAGCCCACTTCGCTCAACGCCCATTCGCGGGAAAAGCGCGTTTCCCTGGGGGTGTCGGCGCCGAGGAGCAGCGATTTCACGCCGATTGCGCGGTGACGCTGGTAGGTCTTCCAGAGGTCCTCGCACATCAGCGCGGGCGTCATACCAACTCCCCGATGCGCCGCGCCAGCTTGCGGTAGAGCAGCCATGCGATGACGCCTGTCACCGCGGCGAAGGCGGCGGCATAGGCCATGTGCCCGGCGTCGAGCGTGCCCTGCAGGAACAGCGTGCGCCATGACTGCATCATTGCGTGCAGGGGGTTGAGTTCGAAGTAGTAACGGAATTCCTCCGGCACCATCGAGATCGGGTAGACCATCGGCGTGGCGAAAAACATGAGGGAGAAACCGATGCCGACCAGGTATTCGATGTCGCGGACGTAGGCATTGGCGAGCGCGAACGAGAGCGCCAGCGGGTAGACGAACGCGACCTGCAGCGCGAGCAGCACCGGCACCTGCCACAGCCAGGACGCGTTCGGCCGGATTTCGCCGGCGAACCAGAGGAACGCGATGATGGCGGGCAGGGCAAAGCCGAAATGCACCATCTCCTGCGCCACGTTGCCGAGCGGCAGGATGGCGCGCGGCAGGTTCACCTTCTTGATCAGCGAGGCGTTGACGATAAAGCTGCGGGTGGCGCCCGTCACGCCCACGCTCAGCCACACCCATGGAAACATGCCGGTGATGAGGAAGAGCGAGTAGTTCTCGATCTCCATTCGCATGATGAATTTGAAGGCGATCCAGTAGACGAAGGCGAAAGCGAACGGATTGGCGAGCGCCCACACGTAGCCGAGGAAGCGGTTCTTGTAGCGCGCTTTCAACTCCTTGCGCACCAGCACGTAGAGGAGCTCTGCCAATTGCGGCAGGCTGCGATCAGCGGCCGACATGTGCCCCTCCCTGGACCCGGATTGGTGCGGTGAGTTTCATTCATGCTCCCCTGCATCAGGGGCCGTTTCAGTCATTTTGAAACGGCCTCCAAGGTGTTTGTTCGGCATAAGCCCGACAAACTCCTAGAGCACGACCATACCGAGGCGGTCCCGCAGCGGGACGGCGTCCGGATAATAGCGGAAGTACAGGCCGCGGTTGACGAGCAGCCGAGCGCCGGGGCCGTTCTGCGGAGCGTTGCCGAGGATGCGGCAGAACTGGTCGCGGTCGTCCACGCGTTCGAGCCTGACGAAAGGGATTGCGCCTACCGCGCGCAGCAGCTTCAGATAGTTTTCCGCGGGGCGGCTATCGACGAGGAACTGCAGTGGCGCGGTGCCAACGCTGTCGCCGGCGCAGCGTCTGACGTGCCACAGATTCGGAATGAGGTGGAACAGCGCGTCGGCCAGAGTCCGGCACTGGACCGCGAACTGATCGAGACGGTACAGGAAACGTCGCGGCCAGTCCGACACCGGAGTGCGTGCCGTGGGGCCGCCTGCGCCGCCCTGCGCCAGCAGGCTGCGCTGCGCGCGACGCTTGAAGTGCTCCACCGCGAGCGCCACGACGACGAACATCCGGGTGAAGAGGGCGACTGCCGCAGCCCCTGCCGCGTACTGCGCGCCTATACGTTGCCTGACGCCGTCGAGTGTCGGGGCTTCCAGCCAACCTCGATCGCTGGAACTGAACGGCCCGGGCTCGACGATCGACAAGTGGGCGGCGTAGCCGATGCCGCGCCGGTAAAGAGAGTAGCCTTTGTGAAAGCCGACGTGAAGATCCGCCTCGTCGGTCCGACGCACGGCGGATCCGCTTTCCAGCCTGTCGCGGCGCCACTCCGCCGGGCCTTCGGGCCGGATCAGCGCCGGAATCACCGCATCCGCCGGTGTGCCTGGATGCTCCCGCAGCCGCCGGATCGCCGGGTTCTCGAGTAGCGGCCGCACGCGGCGCGCGCTGAGGCCCGCGAGCGACGTCGTCGAGACGTGGCGGCCGTCATGCGGCCCGAGATAGTTGTCCACCCCGGCCTGCCCCGGGTGCCAGGTGTGGTACATGAACTCGGTCGGGTGCCACAACTCCTTCCTGCCGCGGTTAACCAGGCGGAAAGTCATGTCGTAGGGGCCACAGATGTGGCCGACGAAGTCCACGTGCTCGTCGGCGCCGCCGATGGCGATGAGGTCGGCCCGGCGCGCGCACATGCAGGCGCCGTAATTGCGGCTGTGGATCGGGTCCTTGGTGTCGAGCAGCCCGGCGGTCTTGCCGCCGGCGTTGTTGGCGCAACCTTCGCCTGCGACTTCCTCGAAGCTCGGGAAATTGAACGGGTACAGATCGCGGCGGTTGTTGCGGAACTGGTCGAGATGCAGGACCAGCCCGGGATCCCGTTGAAACGCTTCCACTATGGCGCGGATAAAGCCCGGCTTCACCATCGCGTCGGAATCACACACTACGCAGACTTCGCCGCGCGCGAGCACAATACCGGCGTTGTACATCACGTGCTTGTGGTAGTAGCAGTCTTCCGGCATCTCGAGCAGCAGCCAGCCGTCCGCCTGGTCCTCGAATTTCCGGATGGCTTCCGAGACACGGGAGTAATACTCGATGACGAGGACCTCGAAATCATCGCGCGGCACGTCCTGCCGCGCCAGGTAGTGCAGCAGGTGAAAGCTTTCCCGCACGCTCCAGTCGAGGAGGATCAGACTCACCTTCGGGTTGCGGCGCGCGCTGCGCTTGATGAACTTCACAAGGACGGTAAATAGGGAATAGGAAATAGGGAATGGAAAGTGCTCAGCAAAACCGTTACGTGGTTCGCGATTCTCCTATTCCCCATTCCCCATTTCCCATTTTCTCGCCTCTCAGACATTGCCATACACCGAGTTCCGGATCATGGTGAAGCCCTTGATCAGCTCGCGGATGCCGGCGTCGAGCGATACCTGGGGCTGGTAGCCGGTGGCCTCGATCCTGGAGTTGGACACGATGTAGTTGCGCTGGTCGGGGTCCTTGCCGATCGGCGCTTCGATGAACGTGAACTCGGGGACTTGCTTCTGGATCGCCAGGCACAGCTCCCGCTTCGAGACGTTGGCGTCGGAGAGGCCGACATTGAAGATCTGGCCGTTGGTCTTCTCGTAATGGTCGATGCCGTGCATGAACACGCGCGCGATGTCGCGCACATGGATGTAATTGCGCTTGAAGCCGGCCTCGAACAGCACCACGAAGCGATCGTGCACCGCGCGGTAGGTGAAGTCGTTCACCAGGAGGTCGATGCGCATGCGCGGCGACATGCCGAATACGGTGGCGAGGCGGAAGCTGGTGGCGTTGGGGTGCTGCAACAGCTCCTTCTCCACCTTGACCTTTTCGATGGCATAGAGCGACATCGGACGCAGCGGCGAGTCTTCCGTGCAGAAGTTTTTCTCGTCGCCGCTGCCGTAGGCGCTGTTGGTGGTCGGCATCAGTATCCGCTGGTGCTTGCTGACGTGCTTCAGCATCATCACGATGGCGTCGTGGTTGGTGCTGCTGGCGCCGACCGGGTCGCGCGCGCACAGCGGAGCGCCGACGTAGGCGGCGAGCGGAATGACGATGTCGGCCTTCTTCAGCAGTGGCAGCACGGCGCTCTCGCTGCGAACGTCGCCGCGCACCACGTCGAAGCCGGGGTGGTGGCAGACGTGCGCGAGGCTGTTCTGGTTGTACATGAAATTATCGAGCACGGTGACCCGGTGCCCCGCCGCGAGCAGCTCCGGCACCAGGGTCGAGCCGAGGTAACCGGCGCCGCCGGTTACCAGAATTTGATGGCCCATTTCTAAACCTCGTGAATAGGGAATGGGGAATGGGGAATGGAAAAAGCCGCGCTTCGCGCTTTGTCCTTAACCATTTCCCATTTCCTATTTCCTATTTCCCATTTCCCGGCCGCGCGCCGAGCAGGTCGGCGGCGCGGGCGTAGTCTTCCGGCACGCCGATGTCGAGGAAGCGCCCGGAGCACTCCAGTCCGAAGACGCGCTTGCCGCCATGCAGCGCGAAGGGAAGTATATCTTCCTCGAGCGAAACCGGTGAGACCGGCTGCCACGGCCCGTCCTCGAGCAGGCTGCGCTCCACCAGGTAGACGCCGCCGTTGGCGAGCCCGCCGGCGACGCCCGCCTGAAGCGAGATGACCTCGCCCGCGGCGCCAAGGCGCAGTCCGGTGTAGCGGCCCTGCTGCTGCGAGCGGAAGAGGGATAGTGTGATCTCGGCGCGGCGCGCCGCGTGGAACTCTCGCAGCGCCCCGAGCGGCGCTTCGAACCAGGTGTCGCCGTTGAGCACCAGGAACGCGCCGGGCGCGGCGAGCGAGCGGATCGCGAGGAGCAGCCCACCGCCGGTGCCGAGCGGCCGTTCCTCGATTGCATAATCGATGGCGGCGCCGTGGAATGCCGCACCGAAATGGCCGGTTATCGCCTGGCTCCGGTAGCCGACGGACAGGATGAAGCGCGTCACGCCCTGCCGGATCCATTGGTCCAGGAGATGCTCGAGAAACGGGCGGCCGCCGACGGGCGCCATCGGCTTGGGCAGGTCCGGCACCGCCGCGCGGAGCCGGGTGCCGAGCCCGCCCGCCAATACGATCGCTTCCACCTTAGGAACCGTGAATGGGGAATGGGGAATGGGGAATGGGAAAAACCACGCTTAACGCGCTTGCCGAAACGAATTCCCATTTCCTATTTCCCATTTCCTATTTCCTATTTCCTATTTCCTATTTCCCGCTCCTGGTCAGCGGGCGGCCGCGTCGAGCACTTCACGCAGCCGCTCGATCTGCGGGGTGAGGTCCTGGGGATGGTTGCCGACGAAGAAGCCGCGGTCGTGGGCAACGTCGGCGTTCCTGATTTCTCCCACCCGGTCGTAGTCGAAATAGCGGATCACGTCGTGCCGCAGGAAATTGCCGCCGGTGATGATGCGGTA
>Ga0208320_1000133_pt1 | contig 10249 bp, 10 predicted proteins | sample EasRivMeERMZT299_FD_187531 | JGI IMG/M metagenome (GOLD analysis project Ga0208320, IMG submission 187531) | Soil microbial communities from meander-bound floodplain in the East River, Colorado, USA - East River MetaG ERMZT299 (SPAdes) (version 2) | ecosystem: Environmental > Terrestrial > Soil...
CGCGAACCCGGCTTGCGTGTGCCCGAGGATCTTGATCGGGAAGTCGCAGGGGTATTCGAGCAGTGACGTCTCGGCCATGTGCCTAGCAGCTTGTCGGGCATTCGCTACGACCAGCTGCTGAATTGAACAACGGATTACGGCGGATTGCAGTCATTCAGCCTGTCGGCTCGGCGATAACCATGAACGACTACCCATGCGTTCACGCCACCGGTTCAAGACACCAAGTCCGACAGGCTGCCAGCCTGGCGCATGATCCTGCGCTTGAACTCCTGGAACGCCTGATGGACCGTCCGGAATACCGGGCCCGGCTTGCCGCTGCCGACCGGCTTGCCGTCGAGCCTGGTGATGGCGAGCACTTCCTTGGATGACGAGGTGAGCCACAGTTCGTCCGCTCCGCGCACCTCGCTTTCGGCGACCTCGCGCACTTCCACCGGCACGTTCTTCAGCGCCGCCAGTTCCAGCACCACGTCGTAGGTGATGCCGGGCAGTACGAGATGGTTCTTCGGCGGCGCGAGCAGCACGCCCTTGTTCACGGCGAAGACGTTGCTCGACGAGCCCTCGGTGAGATAGCCGTCGCGGAACATCACCACTTCTTCCGCGCCAGCGTCCACCGCTTGCTGGCGCAGCAGGCAGTTGGCGAGCAGCGATGTCACCTTGATGTCGCAGCGCAGCCAGCGAAAGTCGGTGGCGGTGACGGCGCTGGCTCCGGCATCCACCTTTTCCCGGGACGGGGTCACCAGCGGGTTGGACATCATGAACACCGTCGGCATCGTCTCCCGTCCGGGAAACGCGTGGTCGCGCTTCGCCACGCCGCGCGTTACCTGGAGGTAGACCGACTGGTCATCGCCGGCATGACGCGCGATCAGGTCGTGGATCAGCCGCGTCCACTCCGCGTCCGTCATGGGATTGGCGAGCCGGATGGCATCGAGGCTGCGCTGCAGGCGGCGCAGATGCTCGGGCAGGCGGAACGGGCGCCGCGAGTAGGCCGGGATCACTTCGTAGATGCCATCGCCGAATATGAAGCCGCGATCAAGCGGCGAGATCTGCGCTTTTTCGATCGGCATGAATTCGCCGTTCAGATATGCCGTTTCATTCATGCGGGGCCTCTTGCGGATACGATGGGCGGTGATCCTCTAAAGTCTACACCGGCTCGATGGATGAAACGGCATCAGCGGAACAGCAGCCGCAGCGTGTCCCAGCCGCGCCCGAGGATGCCGGCGACCGGCACGCTCTCCAGCGCTACCACCGGGATCTCGCGGAATAGATTGCCGTCGAGCGTGACCTTGAGCGTGCCGATCTTCTGCCCGACGCCGATCGGAGCGAGCAGCGGCTGCATGCTCTCGATGGAGGCTTTCAGCTTGTCGTAGTTGCCCCGGGGCAGGGCGAGGTGGAGATCGGCAATGAAGCCGGCCTGGACGCTGTTGGCCAAGCCCTTGAACACCGGCAAGGTGGCTACAGCCTGCTTTCCGGAAAACAGGCGGACGCCGTCATAGGCCTGGAAGCCGTGGTTGAGAAGCTTCTGGCTTTCCGTCGCCCGCAGCGTCTCGCTGGCGGTGCCGACAACGATCGAGACCAGGCGCCGCTCGCCGCGCCGAGCCGAAGTGATCAGGCAGTATCCCGCGTTAGCCGTGTAGCCGGTCTTCATGCCGTCGACCGTGGGATCGGCCCACAACAGCCGGTTGCGGTTGGCCTGCGTGATGTTGTTGTAACGGTATTCCTTCTGCGAGTAGAGCGGGTAATACTCCGGGAAATCGCGGATGACCGCAGTTGCGAGCGCGGCGAGGTCCTGCGCCGTGGAGTAGTGCTGCGGGTGCGACAGGCCGGTCGCATTGACGAACTGCGTGTGCTTCAAGCCCAGCCGCCGCGCCTCGCCGTTCATGATTCTGGCGAACGCCTCCTCGCCGCCCGCGATCAACTCGGCGAGCGCGATGCAGGCATCATTGCCGGACTGCACGATCATGCCGCGGATCAACTCGTCGACCGTCACCGGTTTCCTCGGCTCAATGAACATGCGCGAGCCTTCCGCGCGCCACGCGTACTCGGAGACCGCCACCGCCTGGTCGAGGCGGATCCGCTTCTGCCTCAGCGCGGTGAACGTGACGTAGGCCGTCATCAGCTTGGTGAGCGACGCCGGCTCAACGCGTTCCTGCGGGTTGTGCGAGACCAGCGCCTGTTCGCTGTTGAAGTCGAGCAGCAGGTAGGCCCGGGCCGCAATGGCCGGCGCTCGCGGCAGTTCGGGTGTTTGCGCGAAGAGCGGGGAGACGACGGCGAGGAAAAGCAGCAGGATCGGACGCATGGGCGCGGCGATTATAGCAAAGTGGATCAGTGTCCTGAGTCGCTAGTTCGCTGAACAAAAGATGCCGACAATTGACGCCATACTTTGTCGCAAATCCTCGCCAGGTGTCCAACCTGGCTGCGGTTTGCTTCGCGTCTGACGCCAATTTCGGCACTTTTGTGACGCAAAGCGGGTCCCCATGGTGATGAACTAATCAGCGAACCAACGACTCAGGACACTAGCGCAGCGCCCACGCTTGCGCCGGCGTGACGCCGATGGAACAATCCGCCTTGTTTCGGGAGAGAGGGGATGTCGAGTAACTGGACGCGCGCAGCGTTCGTGGCGGGTTGCGCAGTGCTGGCGGCGGCCGCGCAGGCGCAACCCGTCAGCGTGAAGGACGCCTGGGTGCGCGTCCCCGCCCCCGGCCAGAAGGTGGCCGGCGTCTACATGGAGATCGTCAGCCGCGCCAATACTGCACTGGTTGCGGTCGCGAGCCCGGTCGCCGCCCGCGCCGAACTCCACAGCATGGCGCTGGACGACGGCGTCATGAGGATGCGGCCGCTCGAGAGAATCGAGCTGCCGGCGGGCAAGGCGATAATGCTTGCCCCCGGCGGCCTGCACGTCATGCTGATCGACCTCAGGCAGCCGCTGAAGCGTGGCGACAACGTGCCGGTCACGCTCACTGTGCTGCAGTTCAGCTCGGGCAGCCGGTCCGTCTTCACCGTGCGCGCCGAGGTGCGGGATCCGGACGCCAAGGGGCGGCATCAGCACTGACCGCCGGCCGGGAAAATCCCGGAAAAATCAGTTTTTTACGGCTGGTCCGGCGGCGGGGCTTGAAAAGGCGTTCCGCGCTCCCATATCTCCAGTGTCGGCGCGACAGCGCCTATTTGAACATGGAGATCCGATATGGCAAACATTGCTCGCTTCAGCCCCTTTGATGAGACGATTGACGACCTGTTCCGCGGCTTTCTCGTGCGCCCGGTAAGCTACGACGGCCCCACTGCGGCCGCGCAGTTCCGCGTGGACGTGTCCGAGAACGATCAGGCGTATACCCTGCGCGCCGAGATCCCGGGCGTGAAAAAGGAAGACATCGGCGTCACGATCGACGGCGACACCGTCGCGATCAGCGCCGAAGTGAAGAACGAGAAGGACGTGAAGAACGGCGAGCGCGTGCTGCGCTCCGAGCGCTACTACGGCAAGGTCTACCGCGCGTTTACTCTCGGCCAGGCGGTCGACGAGGCCGGCGCCAATGCGAAGTATGCGAATGGCGTGCTGGAGCTGACGTTGCCGAAGAAGGCGGCGGTGCAGGCGAAGCGCATCACCATCCAGTAAATCGGCGGCATACGCGGCCGATTTACTTGAACGGACTCGAATAGAGGAAGTTCTCCTTATATTCGGGCCCCGGAAAAAAAGCGGGAGGCGAGAGCCACCCGCTTTTTTTTTGCCGTAGAATAGCCAGCGACGAAAAAACAACCCCCCCGCCATGGCCCTCACCGGTACCACCGCCGCCGACAGAGCGAAAATCCTCGCCGAGGCGCTGCCGTACATCCAGCGCTTTCACGGCAAGACCATCGTCATCAAGTACGGCGGCAACGCGATGACCGAGGACCGGCTCAAGAAGAGCTTCGCGCGCGACGTGGTGCTGTTGAAACTCGTCGGCATGAACCCGGTGGTAGTGCACGGCGGCGGGCCGCAGATCGACGATCTGCTCAAGCAGCTCGGCAAGAAGGGCGAATTCGTCCAGGGCATGCGGGTGACCGACGCCGAGACCATGGACGTGGTGGAGATGGTGCTCGGCGGCCAGGTGAACAAGGAAATCGTCAATCTCATCAATCAGCACGGCGGCCGCGCGGTCGGTCTGACCGGGATGGACGGCGGGCTGATCCACGCCAAGAAAATGCTGGTGCGCAGCGCCGCCGATGCCGACGAGTTGCTCGACATCGGACAGGTGGGCGAGGTTGACAGCATCGACCCGGAGATCGTGCACCGGCTGCACACCCATGACTTCATCCCGGTGATCGCGCCGCTGGGAGTGGGCAAGAAAGGCGAGACTTACAACATCAACGCCGACCTGGTGGCGGGCAAGATGGCGGAAGTGTTGAAGGCCGAGAAGCTGATCGTGCTGACCAATACGCCGGGCGTACTCGACAAGGCCGGCAACCTTCTTACCGGCCTGTCCGCGAAGAAGATCGATGAGCTGTTCGCCGACGGCACCATCTCCGGCGGCATGCTGCCCAAGATCAGCTCGGCGCTGGACGCGGTGAAGAACGGCGTCAACACCTGCCACATCATAGACGGCCGCGTCGAGCACGCGCTGCTGCTGGAAGTCCTCACCGACGAGGGCGTCGGCACGCTGATCCGGCGCCGCTAGGAATTTGCCGTCCATCCGTCCGGCAAATTCCTAAATTGAAAATCCACTCCATAGGCAGCTTGTCGCCACGGCGCCCGTTCACGGTGCCTCAGGGATCGTCACGCGCCAACTCGATTTGATCAACCCTATAGGCTGCTTGAGCGCATGAAGTTTGGGAAGGCCTGGATCTTCGACTTGGATAACACTCTCCACAACGCGCGCCCCCACATTTTTCCGCTCATCAATCGCGCGATGACGGCCTACCTCCAGGCGCACCTGGGCCTCGAGGAGGAGGCGGCCGGCGAGTTGCGGCGGCATTACTGGAAACGCTACGGCGCGACGCTGCTCGGGCTGATGCGCAACCACCAGACCGACCCGCGGCATTTCCTGTGGCACACGCACCAGTTCCCGGATCTCGCGCCGCTGCTGGTGCACGAACCACAGTTGCGCGCGACGCTGCGCCGCCTGCCCGGCAGGAAGTTCGTGTTCTCCAACGCGCCGGTGCACTATTCGCGCGCGGTGCTGGGCGCCCTTGGCATTGCCGATCTGTTCGACGGCATATTCTCCATCGAGCACACCCGCTTTCGCCCCAAGCCCGACAGCTACGGCTTCCTGCGCCTGTGCCGCGCCCACCGCCTCCAACCCCAACGCTGTATCATGGTGGAAGACACTTTGGACAATCTGCGCACCGCCGGCCGTCTCGGCATGAAAACAGTGTGGGTGGCCCGGGCGGGCAAGCCGCCGGGCTACGTGGACGTGAAGATAGCGAACCTGATGCAGTTGCCCCGACTTCTGGCCTATTTACAATAGGCGGCGTGGCGACGCGGAGAACGGGTATGACGGCCAAACCGGGCGAGCGCAAGGACCAGATACTGCAGACGCTGGCGCAGATGCTGGAGAGCCCGGCCGGAGAGAAGGTCACCACGGCCGCCCTGGCCAAGCAGCTGGGCGTGTCGGAGGCGGCGCTCTACCGCCACTTCCGGGGCAAGGCCGAGATGTTCGAGGGGCTGATCGAATTCATCGAGCAGACGCTGTTCGCGCTCATCAACAGGATTTCCGGCGACGAGAAGAGCGGCGTGCGCCAGCTCGAGGCCATCCTCGGGGTGATGCTCGGCTTCGCGCAGAAAAATCGCGGCATGACCCGCGTGCTTATCGGCGACGCGCTGGTCACCGAGGACGAGCGGCTGCAGGCGCGCATCAACCAGTTGCACGACCGTCTGGAAGCCGCGCTCAAGCAGGCGTTGCGCTTCGGTGTAAGCCAGAAGGAAATTGCGGCGGAGGTGGACGTCGCCGCCCATGCGAACCTGCTGATGAGCTTCGTCACCGGGCGCTGGCACCAGTTCGCAAAAAGCGGCTTCAAGCGCGACCCCACCGAAATGTGGGCCAGGCAATGGCGGCTGCTCATGGAAGGCGTCATCGCTTAGGATCTTGTCGGCCTTGGGCCGACAGAATCCTCAGGTAGAACCGCCATAAGTGGTTTATCCGACGTAAGTCCGACAAGTTCCTGGCGGTCCGGGAATAACCAACGGGAGATCGAGGATGGCGAATATCACCACACAGCAATTGGCCGAACTGATCATCGGCATTGCCCGCTCGCAGCAGGCGATCGTGGAAGGCATGGAAAGCATGAAAGCGGGATTCAAGACCACCCACTTTTCGCCGGCGCTCGACAATTCCGCCCGCACGCGCGTCACCACTCGGCCGCTGACCCTGCAGGAATTCCCGGCGCGCGTGCTGCTGCAGTGCATGGGCCGCGCCGGGCCCAACGTGGAGCAGGTCGCGCGCGACCTCGAGGCGTTGCTCGCCGGGCATTCTCCGGCCGCGGCCGCGGCCGCGCGGTCCACGCCCGCCGCGCCGGGGAGTGCCGCACCCTCCCTCGACATCACTTGACAGCAATGTTGAGTGTTGAATTTTCAGTGTTGAGTGAAATAAGCTGCTGGTTGTTCTGTCTCACTAAACACCCATCACTCATCACTCACCACTCGACACTCGACACTCGACACTCGACACTCGACACTCGACACGCGACACGCGACACTCGACACTCGACACGCGACACTCGACACTCAGTACTCAGCATTCCGCGCGACAGACTGCGCATGCCGGGTCTTTCTGCAAGCGAATGGTGCGGATCTGCATTGCCAACGCATCCAGGAGCAGCAGCCGGCCGGCGAGCGTTTCGCCGGCGCCGACGAGCAGCTTCAACGTCTCCGCCGCCTGTATCGAACCGATGATGCCGGTCAGCGGCGAGAACACGCCCATCACCGCGCACCGCACGTCCTCGGTCTCGCCTTCCTCGGGAAACAGGCACGCGTAGCAGGCGGAATCCGGCCGCCGCAGGTCGAACACCGCGACCTGCCCGTCGAAGCGCACCGCCGCTCCCGAGACCAGCGGCTTGCCGAGCCTGACGCAGGCCCGGTTCACGGCGTGCCGGGTCGCAAAATTGTCGCTGCCGTCGATCACCACGTCGTGCCGCGCCGCGAGTTCCGCGATGCGTCGCTCATCCACCCGTTCCGCCAGCGCCACTATCCTGACCTCGGGATTGATCGCGGCCAGCGTGGCGCGCGCCGATTCCACTTTCTTGCGACCGATCGATTCGGTGCGATGCACGATTTGCCGCTGCAGATTGGTGAGGTCAACCGCCTCGTCGTCGCAGAGCGTGATGGAGCCGACCCCCGCCGAAGCGAGATAGAGCGCAATCGGCGAGCCGAGCCCCCCCGCTCCGATCACCAGCGCATGCGCGGCGAGCAGCCGTTCCTGCCCCTCGATACCGATCTGCGGCAGCAGGATGTGGCGGCTGTAGCGGAGCAGTTGTTCGTCATTCATTTGATCCGTGAGGCGTAAGGCGTGAGGCGCGGCGGCCATCACTGCGGCGAGTGTACAGCGAAACGCCCAGCCTTGACTGGGCGTTGGCTTCGCAGCGAGCGCGATGGTCAGTTTGCGACTTTGACGGCGTCGCGGCTCTTGAGGAAGGCGATGGCCTGGTTGAGCTCGTAATCGTTGGCGGACACGATCTCGCCAGGCTGCGGCCGCTGCAGCTTCTCGTCGACGTCCTGCGGGCGCGCCGCGGGCGTGAAGTTGTACTGCTTCGCCGCCACCGCCGCCGTCACCTTCTCCTTGTTCTTCTCCGCCTCGCTGATGGCGTCGGTCAGGTGCTTGGTCAGGTCCGCCTCGCGCAGCTTGAGGCCGGCGGTGCGCTCGTTGGCGCCGTCGTCGAGCGGGATGTCCGGCATGATGCCCTTCGCCTGGATCGAGCGCCCGCTCGGCGTGTAGTAGCGCGCCGTGGTGAGCTTGATCGCGGTGTTGTTGCCGAGCGGCAGTATGGTCTGCACCGAACCCTTGCCGAAAGTCTGCTGGCCCATGATCACCGCGCGCTTGTGGTCCTGCAGCGCGCCCGCCACGATTTCCGACGCGGAAGCCGAGCCGGCGTTGACCAGCACCACCATCGGCGCGGTCCTCGCCTCCGGCGGCAGCTTGCGGATGTAGTCCTCCTTGAGGCGGCCGCGCAGGTAGTGCTCGGGGCTCGCGTTCAGCTTCATTTTCGAGTCCTCGGTGCGCCCGTCGGTGTACACCACGAGGGCCTCTGCCGGCAGGAACGCGGCGGACACCGCCACCGCGCCGTTGAGCAGCCCGCCCGGATCGTTGCGCAGGTCGAGCACGATGCCTTTCATCGGGCCCTGGTTTTCCTTGAACAGCTTGTCGATCGCGCGCGCGAGCGTCTCGCCCGTCTGCTCCTGGAACTGGGTCACGCGGAAATAGGCGTAGCCCGGCTCGAGGAGCTTTGACTTGACGCTCTGGATCTTGATGACCGCACGCATCAATGTCACCACGATCGGCTTGTTCTCGCCCTTGCGCACGACGGTGAGCGTGATCGGGGTGTTGGGCCGTCCGCGCATGCGTTTGACGGCATCGTTCAGCGTCATGCCCTTGACGGAGGTATCGTCGAGCTTGACGATGAGATCGCCGGGTTTCAGCCCGGCGCGCGACGCGGGGGTGTCGTCGATCGGCGAGACCACCTTGACGAAGCCATCCTCCATCCCGACCTCGATACCGAGCCCGCCGAACTCGCCCTGGGTCCCGACCTTCAACTCGCGGAACGCCTCCTGGTCGAGATAGGCGGAGTGGGGGTCAAGGCCGGTCAGCATGCCGTTGATCGCCTCGGTGATGAGCTTCTTGTCTTCCACCGGCTCGACGTAGTCGCTCTTGACGCGACCGAATACCTCGGTAAAGGCGCGCAACTCCTCGATCGGCAGCGGCGTCGCCGCCCCTTTCTGCGCCACTGCAGAGAAGTTGAGACTGACCGCGACGCCGATCAGCACGCCGATAACCAGCAGCCCGAAACGATTCAACTTGTTGCGCATTGCCTGCTCCTAAGAAACCCGGTGAAAAGTGAAGAGTAAGTCGTGAAGCGAAGACCCAGAAAAGCCTTCCGCCTCACGCCTGACCCCTCGCGGTTCACCTCATATTGACCCAGTCGAGGGGGTCCAGCGGACGGCCCTCATGCCGCAACTCGAAGTATAGCCCCGAATCGGCGTTGCCGCCGCTCGCGCCCACCGCGGCTATCGGCTCGCCGCCGTGAATTATGTCACCGACCCGCTTGTAGAGCGCCTCGTTGTTGCCGTAGAGGCTCATGTAGGCGTCGCCGTGGTCGACGATAAGCAGGTTGCCGAAGCCGCGCAGCCAGTCGGCGAACACTACGCGCCCGTCGGCGATCGCGCGCACTTCCTCGCCTGCCCGGGCGGTGATGAACAGCCCCTTCCACACCACCCCGCCGTCCAAACGTGGACTGCCGAAACGGTTGGCAAGTTCCCCGCGAACCGGCAATCTTAGCCTGCCTTTCAGCCCGGGGAAGGGGCTGTCCCCGGCGGAAGCCTGCGGCACGCGTTCGTTTTTCAGCCGCGGGGCGGACTTGGGCTTATTGCGGGCCATCAGCTTGGCCAGGCTCTCCACCAGCCGCGCGAGCCGGGTTTCATCGCGCTGCAGGGTGCCGATTTCGCGCCGCCGGCGCTCGATGTCGCGCGAGATCTTGGAGAGCACCTGGTTGCGCGCGCCCTTCTCGCGCTCGAGGCGGCTGCGCTGCGCCCGCTGCCGGGCGGCGACGGCGGCAAGCTCGGCGGCCTTGCGCTCCACCTCCTCGGACAGGCTTTTCAGCTGCGCGAGGCTCGCGCGCAGTCCGGTGATCAGCTCGGCGCGCGCGCGCGAGATGTAGCCGAAATAGTGCAGGCGGCGCGCGATGTCGCCGGGATCCTCGCGGTTCAGCAGGAGCTTCAGCGACTCGGACTGTCCGCCGAGATAATGCTGGTAGAGCAGGCGCGCCAGCAGCGTCTGCTGTTCACGCAGCTCCGCCTCGCCGCGGCGCGCCTCGGCGTTGAGCCCGGCAAGCTGCCGGTTGATCTCCTTCGACTGCAGGCCCAGTTCGCGCAACTCCCGGTTGGCATCGGAGATCGCGCGCTCGGATTCCTTGAGGGCGTCGGCCGCTTCGCTCTTGGTTCCTTCGGCGTCGGCGAGCCGCTTCTGCAGCGCCTCGATCCGGCCGCGCAGTTCGCGCAGCTCCTTCTCCTTCGCGCCGGCGTCGGCCGGCTGTGCTGCCGGGCTCGCCAGCAGCAGGACGAGGAAGAGGCCCA
>Ga0208320_1000135_pt1 | contig 10189 bp, 9 predicted proteins | sample EasRivMeERMZT299_FD_187531 | JGI IMG/M metagenome (GOLD analysis project Ga0208320, IMG submission 187531) | Soil microbial communities from meander-bound floodplain in the East River, Colorado, USA - East River MetaG ERMZT299 (SPAdes) (version 2) | ecosystem: Environmental > Terrestrial > Soil >...
CATCAGCCCCTTGCCGCGTATCTCCCTGACGCCCTTGATGTTGCCGATCTGCCTCGCGAGTTCGCCGCGGATGAAGTCGCCGGTCCTGACGGCGTTTTCCATCAGCCGTTCTTCCTCGATAATATCGAGGGTGGCGAGCGCGGCGGCGCAGGCGAGAGGGTTGCCGCCGAACGTCGAGCCATGGTTGCCGGGCTTGAACAGCTGTGCCGCCGTGCCGCTGGCGAGACAGGCGCCGATCGGCAGGCCGTTGCCCAGCCCCTTGGCCAGCGGCATCACGTCGGGCTTCACGTCGGAATGCTGGAACGCGAACCACTTGCCGGTGCGTCCCATGCCGCTCTGCACTTCATCCAGCATGAGGAGCCAGCCCTGTGCGTCGCAGATCTCGCGCAGGCCGCGGAGATAGCCGTCGCGGCAGACGTTGACGCCGCCCTCGCCCTGCAGGAGTTCCACCAGCACCGCTACCACGTTGCGGTTGCCTTCCGCGACGCGCCGTACCGCGTCGAGGTCGTCGAACGGCACGCGCACGAAGCCCCCGAGCAGCGGCTCGAAACCGGCCTGCACCTTGCGGCTGCCGGTGGCGGAAAGCGTGGCGATGGTGCGGCCGTGAAAGGCGTTTTCCAGCACCACGATGGCCGGCGCCTCGATGTTCTTCTTGTGGCCGTAGAGCCGCGCGAGCTTGATCGCCGCCTCGTTGGCCTCGCAGCCGGAGTTGCAGAAGAACACGTTGTCCATGCCGGAGATGGCGGCGAGCCGGTCGGCGAGCTTTTCCTGCAGCGTGATCTGGTAGAGATTGGAGGTGTGGACGAGATTGCCCACCTGCTCGCGCAGGGCGGCGACGTACTTGGGATGGCTGTGGCCGAGCCCGCACACGGCGACACCGGCCACGGCGTCGAGATAACGCTTGCCGCTCGCGTCCCACAGCCAGCAGCCTTCCCCGCGCTCGAATGCGACGGGCAGCCTGGCATAAGTGTTCATTACGTGCGTCATGATCAGCCCCAAAAGCAAGCACGGCGGCCGTAAGCCGCCGTGCGGTGCATTCAATATTGTTATCCCATCAACCCATTGGGCGCAAGCGGGATTTTCCGTTTCTTACCGGGATTCGCCCGGGACAACTAAAGAAGTCGCTGGTAGGCCAGCGACTTCCTAAATGAAACTTCCAGACTGGGACAGGATATAAGGCGGCCGACGCGATGACGCCGGTTGATAGCCGCCGGTGCTGCGGAGGCCGCCTTAAGCCATGGCCTTGACGCGGGCTGAGAGGCGGCTCTTGTGGCGAGCCGCCGCATTCTTGTGGATGATTCTCTTGTCGGCGATGGAGTCGATTACCCCCGACGCGCGCTGGAGCACCGTCCGCGCCGCCTTCTTGTCGCCGGCCTCGATCGATTTCCTGACGTTGCGGATCGCGCTGCGCAGTTCCGAGCGCAAGGCGGCGTTGTGCTGGCGGCGCTTTTCGGCCTGCCGCGCGCGCTTCCTGGCTGATGCGATGTTCGCCATGTGCGGTAAACTCCGGTGCTGAATCGAAAATGAGTCGGAAAAAGGGCGCCATCTTACTGATGTTTGAAGGTTATTGCAACGTTGGAGCGGGGCCCCCTCGAGGGGTGCCGGCATGAGCCTGCTCAGGGCCCTGGCGACGGTGAGCAGCATGACGTTCATCTCGCGCATCCTCGGCTTCGTCCGCGATCTCGTGATTGCCCGCGCCTTCGGCGCCGGTTTCGCGACCGACGCATTCTTCGTCGCTTTCAAACTGCCGAACCTGCTGCGGCGGCTGTTCGCGGAGGGCGCGTTTTCCCAGGCGTTCGTGCCGATTTTCGCCGAGTACAAGAACCGCCGCGGCGAGCAGGAGGCCCGCCTGCTCGTGGACCGCGTCGCCGCGGTGCTGGCTCTCGCACTTTTCGTCGTGGCGCTGATCGGCGTGCTGGCCGCGCCGCTCATTATTTACGTGACCGCGCCGGGGTTCGCGGCGACGCCCGACAAGTTCGGCCTCACGGTCGACCTGCTGCGCATCACGTTTCCTTACATCTTCTTCATTTCGCTGACCGCGCTCGCCGGCGGCATCCTCAATACCTACAGCCGGTTCTCGGTGCCGGCCATCACGCCGGTATTGCTCAATCTGTCGTTTATCGGCTTCGCGCTGTGGGGCGCGCCGTACTTCGACCCGCCGGTAACGGCACTGGCCTGGGCGGTGTTCGTGGGCGGCGTCGCGCAACTCGCGCTGCAGGTGCCGTTCCTCGCCCGACTGGGCCTGCTGCCGCGTTTCAGGCTCGACTTCCGGGACGAGGGCGTCCGGCGCATCCTGCGGCAGATGGGGCCCGCGGTATTCGGCGTTTCCATCGGCCAGGTGAGCCTGGTCATCAACATGATCTTCGCGTCGTTTCTCGTCACCGGCAGCGTGTCCTGGCTCTATTATGCCGACCGCCTGATGGAGTTTCCCATCGGCCTGCTGGGTGTGGCTCTCGGAACCATCCTGCTGCCGAGCCTGTCGCGGCATTACGCGGACCGCTCGCCGCAGGAGTATTCCGGACTGCTCGACTGGGGGCTGCGATTGACGTTGTTGCTCGCCGCGCCGGCGGCGGCGGCGCTCGCACTGCTGGCCGTTCCGCTGGTGGCCACCCTGTTCCACTACGGCGCGTTTGACGCCGCGGACGTTTTCGCGACGCGCCGCGCGGTGCTCGCCTACAGCCTGGGCTTGATCGGGCTCGTCATGGTGAAGGTGCTTGCCCCGGGGTTCTACGCGCGCCAGGACATACGCACGCCGGTCAAGATAGCGATCGTGACACTTGCGCTGACCCAGGTCATGAACTTCGCTTTCATCTGGCCGTTGCAGCACGCCGGGCTGGCGCTCGCCATCGGTCTCGGCGCCTGCATCAATGCTGCATTATTGCTGCGCGGCCTGCTGCGCCGCGATATATACAGGCCGCTACCGGGCTGGCCGGTATTCCTGCTGAAGCTCGCGATCGCCGTCTACATCATGGGGGCGATGCTGTGGCTCGCTTCCGGATCCGACGCGTCGTGGCTTGCCATGGGTGCCGCGACGCGCGCGGTCAACCTGACCGGCGTGGTGCTGCTGGGGGCGGCCAGTTACTTCATGGTACTGTGGCTGCTGGGATTCCGGCTCGCGGATTTCTCCCGCCGTTCCGCGGGGTAGCGGCTCCGCACGCTGCGAATGACCCCGCGCCCCGCGCGGATTTTGCAGGGTGGACGGGGGGTGGACGGGACTGTTAGGCTAAACAGGTCCACGCCTTGAGACTGACCGAGCCGCATCCCGAATGCGGTCCCGTTCCCCTTTCCGGAGGACAGCCATGCGCAAGATGCAACGCAGGAACGCGCAACCCCCGAAGACCGCTGCCGATCACGCTATTCCGTTGTCCCCGCCATTGCTGGCCGCGCGGTATGCCGCCGTGCGGCGGGCAACCGAGCGGCTGGTGGAGCCACTTTCGCCGGAAGATTGCGCGCTCCAATCCATGCCGGATGCGAGCCCGGCCAAATGGCATCTCGCTCACACCAGCTGGTTTTTCGAAACTTTCGTACTGGAACGGTTCGTCCCGGACTACCGGCCGTTTCATCCCGCGTACCGCACGTTGTTCAACTCGTACTACAACGCCGTCGGTGACAATCACCCGCGCCCGGAGCGCGGGCTGATATCGCGTCCCGGCCTGCCGGACGTCTTGTCATATCGAAAGCATGTCGATGCCCGCGTGGCGGACCTGCTCGAGAAATCCTCCCCCGGCAACCTGGAAATATCGAGCCTGGTCGAGCTGGGAGTCAATCACGAAGAGCAGCACCAGGAATTGATCCTGACCGATGTCAAACACCTGCTCTGGAGGAACCCGCAAAGACCCGCCTATGTCGAACGGTGGCCGCTGACGCCGATCCGCGGGCGCAAGTCGCGCTGGATCGGATTCGACGGCGGTCTCGCCGAGATCGGGCGCCAGGGCGACGGGTTCGCCTTCGACAATGAAGGCCCGCGCCATTCCGTGGTGATGCGGCCGTTCGAGATCGCTTCGCATCCGGTCACGCACGGCGACTTTCTTGCCTTCGTCGAGGACCGCGGCTACCAACGTCCCGAGCTCTGGCTGTCCCTGGGCTGGGATGCCGTGCAGGCGCAGGGCTGGCGCGCTCCGCTGTACTGGGAACGCGATGAGGATGGCTCGCGCCATGGGGACGGCTGGCGCACGTTCACGCTGCACGGCATGGCGAAGATCGATCCGCATACGCCGATCTGCCACGTGAGCTACTACGAGGCCGACGCCTATGCGCGCTGGGCGCACGCGCGGCTGCCGACCGAAGCGGAGTGGGAAGTCGTGGCATCGCAAGCCGCGGTCGAAGGGAATTTCCTGGAAAGCCGCGCATTGCATCCGCTCGCGTTGCGGGATGAGCCACCGGCGCCCGGCCTCGCGCAGTTGTTCGGGGATGTGTGGGAATGGACGCAGAGCGCGTATTCTCCCTATCCCGGTTTCCAGCCCGCCGGAGGCGCGGTGAGCGAATACAACGGAAAATTCATGTGCAACCAGTACGTGCTGCGCGGGGGCTCGTGCGCGACGCCGGTTGCGCACATTCGGGACACCTATCGCAATTTCTTCCCGACGGAAGCGCGCTGGCAATTCAGCGGCCTGCGCCTGGCGCGAGACGCCTGAAACGGTGATATGATCAAACGCATCAAGGAGACAGCAATGGATAGACGAGCTTTTCTCAAGAGCAGCGCACTGGTCCCGGCCGCGTCGGCTTTGGCCGGGCTTCCGGGCTTGTCTGCGGCAAACATTCCCGGCCAATGGCGCGTATTCGAGGTAACGATCACGGCGCGCGAGTTGAAAAGCGCGTAAACCTCCCAATGGTGGTGCATCCACGGATGCGCCACTGTTTTCCCCCCGATGAATTCAATACTGCGGTGCGTGGCTTTCTTGATGCTTTGCCCGGCAGCGGCCGCATCCGTCGCCGCCGACCTGAAGCCGTGGCCGGGCGGTGGTCCACCGCCTGCGCTCGCGCTGAAGGATCTCGATGGCCGTTTGCACCAGTTGTCCGATTATCGCGGAAAGGTGGTCCTGATCAACTTCTGGGCGACGTGGTGCGCGCCATGCCGCGACGAAATGCCCTCGATCCAGGGACTAAGGGAAAAACTGGAGGGCAAACCGTTCGTGGTGCTGGCGGTCAACCTCGACGAGCCGGAATCGCGCATCAGGAAATTCCTGTCGCAGATGAAGTTGGATTTCACCATCCTGCTCGACCCCGAGAAAAAAGCAGCCAAGGCATGGGAAGCCCGCATCCTGCCGGCGAGTTTCGTCGCAGGTCCCGACGGCCGCATTCGTTACAGCCTGTTGGGCGAGATCAAATGGGACCACGAGCAGGTGGTCAGCCGGATCGCCGAACTCCTGCCAGTGACAAAGTGATTTAGCGATTTAGTGACTGACGTGTGCGCGGATCGGTCTCGGTCACGCAGATACTTAGTCACCTAATTACTCAATCACTCAATCACTCACAGTTCATAGCTGGATCCCTTGCCCTTCAGGGCGGCATCAATTACCGCGCGCTTCAGCAGCGGCGAGAACAGTTCGATGAAGACGTAGCCGTACCCGCGCAGCGTCGTGCCGCGCCGCACGGCGATGCGCGTGGTCATGGTCCCGAACAAGTGCCCGACCTCAATCGCGCGCAGAAGCCGGTCGCGATTCTCCTCGAAGGCCACCACGGCGATGATGCCGATGCCGAGGCCCAGTTCGACGTAGGTCTTTATCACGTCGGAGTCGACCGCCGAGAGCACGATGTCGGGTGCAAGTCCCTGCGCCCGGAACGCCTCGTCAATGTGGCTGCGCCCGGCAAAGGCGGTGTCGTAAGTGATGATCGGATAACGCGCGAGCATTTCCAGCGTGACGCGTTTCTCCTTCAGCAGGGGATGGAGTTCCGGCACGACCACGCAATGCCACCATTGATAGCCGGCCAGCGCCAGCAGCTTGGGGTACTGATCGAGCGCCTCGGTGGCGATCGCGATGTCCGCTTCACCCGCCATCACCATCTCGGCGAGCTGCGGCGGGCTGCCCTGCTTGAGCGTCAGGCGCACATTCGGGTATTGTTGCTTGAACGCGCTCACCACTCTGGGCAGCGAGTAGCGCGCCTGGGTATGCGTAGTGGCGACTGTGAGCGTGCCCGCAGCCTGGTCCCGAAATTCGCGCCCGACCTGCTTCAGGTTCTCGATGTCCTGCAGCACGCGTTCCACGATGTCCACGACGACATGGCCGGGCGTGGTGACATCCACCACCCGCTTGCCGTTGCGCACCAGGATGTCCACGCCCAGTTCGTCCTCCAACTGGCGAATCTGCTTGCTGATGCCGGGTTGCGAGGTATGGAGGGCTGCGGCGGCATCGGATAGGTTCAGGCCGTGCTTGACGACCGCCTGCAGGTACCGCAATTGCTGTAATTTCATATAGTTACAGTAAAGACTATTTAGTTATTAAAGTCTATCACAATATTCTTTTGATGTATAAGAACCGGCTGCTACCATGCGCACCTCGGATTTCATTGGGAAAACACCGTGTACCGGTACGACGAAATCGACCAGCGCCTGGTGGACGAGCGGGTGGCCCAGTTCCGGGACCAGACGCAGCGCTTTCTGACCGGCAAGCTGTCGGAGGACGATTTCCGGCCGCTGCGGCTGAGGAACGGCCTCTACATCCAGCGCTTCGCCCCGATGTTGCGCGTGGCGATCCCCTACGGGCTGCTGTCGTCGCGCCAGTTGCGCACGCTCGCGCACATCGCCCGCAAGTGGGACCGCGGCTACGGCCACTTCAGCACGCGCCAGAATATCCAGTACAACTGGCCCAGGCTGGAAGACGTTCCCGACATCCTGGCTGAGCTGGCAACGGTCGAGATGCATGCAATCCAGACCAGCGGCAATTGCGTGCGCAATATCACCACCGATCATTTCGCCGGGGTCGCCCGCGACGAGATCGTGGATTCCTTCGTCTGGTGCGAGCTGTTGCGCCAGTGGTCCACTTTCCACCCCGAGTTCAATTATCTGCCGCGCAAATTCAAGATCGCGGTAAACGGCGCGGAGGCCGATCGCGCCGCCATCTTCCTCCATGACATCGGGCTGCAGGCCGTGCGCGATTCCGCCGGAGAAGTGGGATTCCGCGTCATCGTCGGCGGCGGCATGGGGCGCACTCCCATCGTCGGCCACGTGATCCGCGAGTTCCTGCCGTGGCAGCACCTGCTCACCTACGTGGAAGCGATCCTCCACGTCTACAACCGCTACGGCCGGCGCGACAACCTGTACAAGGCGCGCATCAAGATCCTGGTGAAGGAGCGCACGCCGGAGAAGTTCCGCGAGGAAGTTGAGGCGGAATGGGCCCACCGGAAGGACGGTTCCGCCACGCTCACCGTCGAAGAAGTGCAGCGCGTCGAAGGCCGCTTCACGCGGCCGCAGCACGAGCAACTGGCGGGCGACGACGCCGGGCATCTCGCCCGTCTCGCGGCGGAGCCGGCCTTCGCCGCGTGGGCCAGGCGCAACGTCCAACCCCACAAGATCCCGGGGTATGCCGCGGTGACGCTCTCGCTCAAGAAGACTGGAGTGCCACCCGGTGACGCGACGTCCGACCAGATGGATGCTGTTGCCGAACTTGCCGACCGCTACAGCGGAGGCGAACTGCGCGTATCCCACGAGCAGAACCTGATCCTCGCCGACGTGCGCCAGTCGCAACTGCACGCGCTGTGGCAGGAAGCGAAGGCGCTGGGGCTCGCCACGCCCAACATCGGGCTCATCACCAACATCATTGCCTGCCCCGGCGGCGATTTCTGCTCGCTCGCCAACGCCAAGTCCATCCCGGTGGCGCAGGCGATCCAGGAGCGCTTCGACCGCCTCGACTACGTCTACGACATTGGCGAGCTGGACCTGAACATTTCCGGCTGCATGAATTCATGCGGCCATCACCACGTCGGCCACATCGGCATCCTCGGCGTCGACAAGAACGGCGAGGAGTGGTACCAGATTTCCATCGGCGGCAACCAGGGGCTGACGCGTCCCGGCGCGCCGGCGGCGGTCGGCAAGGTGATCGGCCCCTCGTTCGCGCGCGATCAGATTCCCGACGTCATCGAGAAGCTGATCGGGCTGTACCTCGAGCAGCGGGAAAGCGAGGCAGAACGCTTCATCGACGTCGTGTGGCGCACCGGCATCGACCCCTTCAAGAAACGTGTCTATGGCACTCATCATCAAAGACAGGAACATCGTAACCGATCCCTGGCTGCGGCTTGAGCTGAACGCCGACCGCAGCCTGCCCGAGATCCCGCCGGCAGGCGACGTGATCGTGCCGTTGGCGCTGTGGCAGCAGCGGCGCGAGCCGCTGGCGGCCCGGCCCAGCAGGCTGGGGATTTGCCTCGACAGCCACGAGGAGCCAGCGGTAATCGCCGAGGACCTGAAGCTGTTCGGCGTCGTGGCGGTCAATTTTCCGAAGTTCACCGACGGCCGCGGCTATTCCACCGCGCGGCTGCTGCGCGAGCGCTACGGCTGGAAGGGCGAATTGCGCGCGGTCGGCGACGTATTCCGCGACCAGCTCTTCCATCTCGCCAGTTGTGGCTTCAATTCCTTCGCGCTGCGCGATGGCGAGGACCTGCAGGATGCTCTGGGCGCGTTCCGTGACTTCAGCGATACCTACCAGGCTACCGTCGAGCAACCGCAGCCGCTGTTCCGCCGGCGCCGGCTTGCGTGAAGCCATGATTCGGGGCACCGGCAAGGTTTTTCTCGTGGGCGCCGGCCCCGGCGCGCCGGACCTCATCACGCTGCGCGGCGCGGAGGTCCTCAAGCACGCGGACATCGTTTTTCACGACGCGCTCGTGCACCCCGAGGTGCTAGCGCTGGCCGTGCGCGCCGAGAAGGTCGCCGTCGGCAAGCGCTGCGGCAGATTCGCGACGGCGCAGCATTTCATCAACAAGCGGCTCGTGGATGCCGCGCGCAAGCACGAGATCGTAGTGCGCCTCAAGGGCGGCGATCCCATGCTGTTCGGTCGTGCCCAGGAAGAAATCACCGCGCTGCAGGCTGCCGGCGTGCCCTGCGAAGTCGTGCCTGGCGTCACTTCCGCCCTTGCGGCCGCGGCCGAGGCGCACGCGTCGCTAACGCAACGAGGTGTAGCCCGCAGCGTCGCGTTCGTCACACCCCGCGTGGCTGCGGGAGAAGCGCCAAGCGAGTGGGTGAAGTGTGTGGCCGCTGCCGATACCGCCGTCATCTACATGGGAGCGGGACACGCCCAGGCCATTTCTGCCGCACTCATCGCTGCGGGGCTGTCGCGGGACCTGCCGGTGCTCGTGGTGGAGAGTGCGTCCCTTCCGGAATCCCGCCGCATTGCCCTGACGTTGGGGGAGCTGCCCGAGATCGCGCATTACGGTGTTTCCGGGCCTGCCGTCATCCTGCTGGGGCGTGCGCTCGCCGCCGCTCAGTCGGCATCCGAGGAGCGGGACGCTGTTCTGCACTCCGCCCACGCCTAGCCGCGGAGCTGCCATCCGCTAGACCCAATCTCGCGAAACACGCTACAATTCAAGCTTTTAGGCTTGGTTGTATGCGCGTTACCCGCGGCATTCCCGCCGCTGCGGCCGCCCCGGTCGCGCTCACCATCGGCAACTTCGACGGCGTTCACCTCGGCCACCAAGCCATGCTTGCCGAGTTGAAGCGCGCGGCAGGTCGCCTGGGATTGCCCGCCTGTGTGCTCACCTTCGAGCCGCATCCGCGCGAGTTCTTTGCGCCCGACAAGGCCCCGGTGCGGCTCACGGCGCCGCGGGAAAAGCTGGAGTGGCTCGCGCAATGCGGCGTGGACCGGGTCCATATCTGCCGCTTCAACTTCCGTTTTGCCCAGATTGCCGCGGAGGACTTCATCGGCGACGTCGTCGCGCGCGGGCTCGGCGCGCGCTGGGTGCTGGTGGGGGACGATTTCCGCTTCGGCGCGCGCCGCGCCGGAGACGTCGTCATGCTGAAACAGGCCGCGCCCCGCCTTGGCTTCGAAGTTGCGGCGCTGGCGAGCTTTACCCTGGAGAGCGAGCGCGTCTCGAGCACCGCAGTGCGCGAGGCGCTTGGCGGCGGAGACCTCGATCGCGCGGCCCGACTGCTCGGCCGCGCCTACTCGATCAGCGGCCGTGTAACGCGCGGCGACGGGCTCGGCCGCAAACTCGGCTTCCCCACCGCCAACGTGCAGATGAAGCACAACCGGCCGCCGCTCAC
>Ga0208320_1000136_pt1 | contig 10149 bp, 7 predicted proteins | sample EasRivMeERMZT299_FD_187531 | JGI IMG/M metagenome (GOLD analysis project Ga0208320, IMG submission 187531) | Soil microbial communities from meander-bound floodplain in the East River, Colorado, USA - East River MetaG ERMZT299 (SPAdes) (version 2) | ecosystem: Environmental > Terrestrial > Soil >...
AGGTACGGCGCATCAGCCAGCCGGACCAAAGCGAGCGGTCAGCGGTAAACAGTGAGCGGGAACTTCCGTAGACTACCGCAGCCACCTTAGCTTACCGCTTACCGTTTACCACTTACCGCTAACCGCTTACCATCCTGCCCATGCGTGTCGCGATCAGTCTGATTCTTCTTACCATGCTGCTCGCCGGGTGCGGCCACAAGGGCCCGCTGTACCTTCCCAAGCCGAAACCCGAAGCGCAAAAGCCCGACCTCAAGCCGGCGCCGGCGCAGGATGACGTGAAACCCGCCGGTGACCAGTAACCGGTGACCCGAAAAGGGCGGAACCCGGATTCTGGAACTTTGAACTCGAAACTCGGAACTGAACTCAGTGAGCCACTTCGATTACCGTAACGGCGAGCTGCACGTTGAGCAGGTGGCATTGAGCCAGGTCGCGGAGCGCTACGGCACGCCGTGCTACGTCTATTCGCGCGCCGCGATCACGGAAACCTACCGCGCCTTCGACGCGGCGTTCGGCGCGCGCGACCGCCTGGTCTGTTACGCGGTGAAGGCCAATTCCACCCTCGGCGTACTCAACGTTCTCGCGCGGCTCGGTAGCGGTTTCGACATCGTCTCCGGCGGCGAACTCGCCCGGGTCATGGCCGCCGGCGGCGACCCGCGCAAAGTGGTGTTCTCCGGCGTAGGCAAGACCGCCGAGGAAATGCAGCAGGCACTGATGGCGGAAATCCTGTGCTTCAACGTCGAGTCGGAGCGCGAACTCGCCCGGCTCGATGCAATCGCCGCCCGCGCCGGCAAGACGGCGGCGATAAGCCTGCGCGTCAACCCCGACGTGGACCCGCGCACCCACCCTTACATCGCGACCGGACTGAAGGAGAACAAGTTCGGCATCCCGTACGAGGACGCGCTCGCGCTCTACCGGCGCGCGCGCGACATGCGCCACATCCGGATCGCCGGTATCGGCTGTCACATCGGCTCCCAGCTCACGGAAGTCGCGCCGTTCGTCGCGGCCCTCGACAGGTTGCTGGATCTGGTCGACCGGCTGCAAGCGGAGGGCATCGCCCTCACCCATGTCGACATCGGCGGCGGTCTCGGCATCCGCTATCGCGACGAATCGCCGCCGGCGATCGCAGATTATGCCCGCGCATTGATTGCCCGCCTCGGCAACCGCCCGCTGCGGCTCCTGCTCGAACCGGGACGCGCGCTGGTCGGCCAGGCCGGCGTGCTGCTCGCGCGCGTCGAGTACCTCAAGCACGGCCGCGAGAGGAACTTCGCGGTGGTGGATGCCGCAATGAACGACCTGCTGCGGCCCGCACTCTACGACGCCTGGCACGACGTGCAGCCGGTCAGGCCATCTGCCTCCGGCGGCAAGGCTTACGACATCGTCGGGCCGGTCTGCGAGAGCGCGGATTTCCTGGCGCGCGCGCGCGTGCTCGCTCTGAGTGAAGGCGACCTGCTCGCGATCATGTCCGCCGGCGCCTACGGCATGAGCATGAGCTCCAACTACAATACGCGGCCGCGCGCCGCGGAAGTGATGGTGGACGGCGCGCGGATGCACCTCATCCGCGAGCGCGAAGCGGTATCCGAGCTGATGTCGCGGGAGATGTTGTTACCGTGAACGGTGAACGGTGAACGGTAGTTTAGAGGCGTATTTCTGCGGTAGTTTCCGTTCCCTGTTTACTGTTCACCGTTAACCAATTACGGGTTCAGTTGGCGATACACCGCCGTCGCCACCCGCAGCAGCTCCGGCTTCTCCACCTCGCCCGAGAGGGCGTATCCCAGCTTGCGATCGAGCCAGTAGAACACTCCAACGCCGTGCTCGCTCGCGAAACGGAACGCGGTCTCGTGGCTGTCGTCGGGATTGACGCGGACATAAAGCGTCAGCCGCTGGCCCTTGCCGTCCTGATACATGAACTGGGCCACCGGCCCGCGGTCGCCCGGCAGCAGGCGCCCGCCGACCAGCGTATAGCCGATATCCCCGAGGTGCGGGATCTTGAGCGAGGCGCCCAGCCGCTTCGACAACCACTGCACGAGATGCGCTTCCTCGTTCGCGGCGACTTCGACCGGGTGACGCACTTCCGGGCTGTACACCACATGCGCGATCGCGGCGCGGCGCGCCCACGTGGTGGTCTCGATGCGCTGGTCCGTAGTGTAGTCGTGCAACTGCCAGCCGGCCACGCCGCCCAGCATGAACCACGCAACCACGGCGGCGTAGCGCAGCAGCGGCCGCGCCCGGTGAAACCGCGGGACGTGCAGCCGTTGCGGCACCGGCTCGCCGAGCACCGCGTCGAATTCCTGGTGCAACGCCACCAATTGCTCGCGGTAGTCGGCGACGCGGGCGGCTTCCTCCAGGCGCTCCTGCAGGTAGGCTTCCACTTCGGCGGCGCGCGCCGGCGGCAGCACGCCATCGACGTGCGCGTGCAGGTCGAATTCCGTGACCGGTTGCTTGCTCATTTCACTACCTTGAGCGAGGCTGCCTTGACATCACCACCGAGCAGCGCCCGCAGCCGCTCGCGGGCGCGCGACAGGCGCGACATGACGGTGCCGATGGGAACGCCGAGCACCTGCGCCGCCTCTTCGTAAGTGAACTGCTCGAGCCCCACCAGCAACACCACCATCCTTTGCTCCTGCGGCAGGCGCGCCAGCGCGCTGGCGATGTCGCGCAGCTCGAGCCAGTCCGGCTCCGGCGCGCGCAAGGCGTCGGCCTCGGGATCGGTCTCGATCGACTCGTGGTAGCGGCGCGCCCGCGAACGGGCCTGGTTCACGAAAATGTTGTGCATAATGGTAAACAGCCACGCTCGCAGATCGCTGCCCTGGCGCCAGAGGTGGAAACGGGAGAGCCCGCGTTCCAGCGTGTCCTGGACCAGGTCATCCGCCGCCGAGCGGTCGCCTAGCAGTGCGCGCGCGTAGCGCCGCAGCCGCGGTATCTGCTGCGTGATCGCACTTTCACGATCGCTCACGAACGCTCCTCACTGCATTGGCAAACAGTTGCGCGTCCCATCCTATTCCCCGATTCCACCTGACGACCGCAAACGCCCGGGGCGCATAAGTACTCGCTGCGCTTCCATAAATTATCCTGATAGCGCCATTCAATCCGATTCTACCGCTACCAGGCGTTCGCCGGACACTGGTCAGAAAAATTCCCGACGGAGACTTAAGTCCGGCCGGCTGCCAGGTACGCGTGGAACATGTCAACGTAAGCGCTCTCCAGGTTTCTCACCAGACGCGGCGTGTCGAACAAGGGAAGGGTGTCGCGCGTCCGGTCCAGCGTTCGTCGCAGGTTCGCCAGCGTGCCCGGGGCTGTTGCCAGCTCGAGCACCTTGCGCTCCCAGCCGGCGGCGCTGTCCGTCACCAGCTCGCGCATCCCGGCATTGATCAGGATGCTGCCCGCCACGCGCGATGCAAAAGTCTCGCCGGTACGCGTCACCAGCGGGCAACCCATCCACAACGCGTCGCTCGCCGTGGTGTGCGATGTATAAGGGAAGGTATCGAGCGCGAGATCGGCCAGCCGGTACTGGGCGAGATATTCGGGCAAGTCCTTGCGCGCGGCGAACACCAGCCGCTCCGCTGCTACGCCCCTTTCGGCCGCGGCGCGCCGCAGATTTTCCGTCGCCCAGCGATTTGCCTCGGCCAGCCACAGCACGCTCCCCGGCACCCCGCGCAGGATCCGCATCCACCGATCGAAAGTCTCGGGCAGGATCTTGTAAGCCTGGTTGAAACAGCAGAACACAAATGCCCCGGCCGGCAATCCGCACTCTTCCCGGCCCGGGACGCGATCGCTGACTTCACGGCGGCGGTCGTTGACCTGATAGCAGTCCGGTAGCCGTACCACCCTTTCCGCGTAGAACGGCTCCTGGTGCTCCGGGATAATGAACGGGTCCGCGATCTGGTAATCGATGCAATCGGTCCCCATCGTGCCGGGGTATCCCAGCCAGTTCACCTGGATCGGCGCCGGCCGCAGGGCCAGTATCTGAGGCCGTGTTCCGAGCGTGTAGCCGGTGACATCGACCAGGATGTCCACCCCGTCATCGCGGATTCCTTGCGCCGTGGCGAAATAAGATTGCCGCGACACATCCGTGAAATGCTCGCAGGCGCTTCTAAGGCGCGCACGAATCGCGCTCTTGTCGTCGGGTCCGTAGGCATAGGCAAACACTTCGAAGCGGTCCCGGTCGTGGAGCTCGAAGAGTTGCGCCGTCAGGTACGCCGTGGCGTGCCGGTGGAAGCCCCACGAGAGGTAGCCGACGCGGAGGCGGCTGCGTTGCCGCGGCGCCGACAAATCGGATGCGGGGCGCGACCGCTGGGTGATGAAAGGCGCCAGTTCCCGTTGCGCCCATGCCCTGGCGCAGGCAAGCTGTTCGGCCGGCGTAGTCGGCATTGACAGCACGCTGAAGGGCGTTATCAATCCGCCGCTGCCGGTGGCGATCGACTCGCGCACCTGTCGCCAGAGTTCTTCGATTCCATCCCATTGGCACAGGTGCTGGCGAACGTGAACGCTGGCGCCCAGCGCCTGGATATGATCGGGCTTGAGCGCCAGCGCCCGCCCGTAGGAATCCATGGCCTCGTCGAGCCGTCCCTGCAACTTGAGCGTCTCCGCAAGCGCGTAATGGGCATTCGCGTACCCGGGATCCAGTTCGAGCGCTCTGCGATGGCATGCGATTGCCGCATCGAGATCGCCGGTCCGGATGTATGCGGCCCCGAGTTCGTGGTGCATGTGCGCCCGGTCCGGCGCAACCTCGAGCCCGCGCCGAAACTGGACGATCGATTCGGCCAGCTCCCCTTGCCGCGCGAGCAGGCTGCCAAGGCTGTGGTGCGCCTCGAAGCTGCGCGGCTCGAGGCGCAGGACCTTTTCGAACAAGGAGCGCGCATCGGCGATGTGGCCCTGTTCGGCACGGGCGATGCCGAGATTGAGGTAGGCGTCGCCGTGGTTCGGCGCCACCGCAATGGCGCGCTCGTAGCACGCGACGGCATCGTCGATCCGGCCTTGCGCCCGCAAAACGTTTCCCAGATTGCCCTGTGCGTGGACATGATCCGGGGCAAGCGCCAGCGCCCGCCGGTAGGAGGCCACAGCCGCATCAAGACGCTGTTGCCGTTCGTATATTAGGCCCAGGTTGTTATGGGTATCGGCGTCGTTCGGCGCAAGCGCCAGGGCGCGGCTGAATGAAGCCTCCGCCGCCTCCAGCCTGCCCGCGCTCCGGTGCACGCTGCCGATGTTGAAGTGCGCCGCCGGATGGCGCGGCTGCAGCGCCAGGACCCTCTCGAAACAAGCCAGCGCCTCCTCCGCCTGGCCGCGCTCGGCGAGGATGTTGCCGAGGTTGAGATGGACATCCGGAATGTCGGGGGAGCGCACGGCAGCTTCCCGCAGGGCTGCCACCGCGTCGGCAAGCTTCCCCTGCGACGCCAGCGCCATGCCCAACCGCATGTACAGCTGTCCATGCAGCGCGCCCTGCATGAGAGCATCCCGGAACAGGTTTTCCGCCGTGGTGAAGTTCCTCAATACGAACTGCGCCACGCCCAGGTTTTCCAGCATGGCGGCATCTCGCGGATTTTCTTCCAGAGCCTGCCGGATCAATGAAGCGGCCTCGTCGGCGTTGCCACCCGCCAGCCGCACCACTCCCAGCAGGTGAAGCGCGTCCGGATTGCGCGGCGCATCCTTGAGCACCTCTCCGCACAGGCGCGCCGCTCCCGCCAGGTCCTGTGCCCGGAAGCGGCCGAAGGCAGCCTGAAGCTTTTCCGCTGCGGAATTCAAACCAGAAACACCGTCGCCAGTCCGAGGAAGATGAAGAAGCCGCCGCTGTCGGTAATGGCGGTGATCATCACGCTCGCGCCCTGCGCCGGGTCGCGACCGAGCTTCTCCATGGCGAGCGGTATCGCCACCCCCATCACCGAGGCCAGCAGCAGGGACAGGGCCATGGCGCCGGTCATGACCAGGCCGAGCTGCCAGTTGTGGTAGATCAGGAACGCGAACAGCCCGACCACGCCGCCCCAGATCAGGCCGTTCAGCGTGCTCACCCCAATTTCCTTGGCGAACAGCTTGCGGGCATTGGCCGCCGTAATCTGGCCCAGCGCGAGCGCGCGCACGATCATGGTAATGGTCTGGTTTCCCGAATTGCCGCTGATCCCGGCAATGATCGGCATCAGCGCCGCGAGCGCTACGATCCTGGCGATGGAGTCCTCGAACAGCCCGATCACGCGCGAGGCGATGAAGGCGGTGACCAGGTTCACTGCGAGCCAGGTCCAGCGGTTCCTGACGCTCTTCCACACCGAGGCAAACAGGTCCTCGTCCTCGCGCAGGCCGCCGGCCGAGAGCATGTCGCTGGCCGTCTCCTCGCGGATGTAGTCCACGACCGCGTTCACCGTAACGCGGCCGATCAGCCTGCCGCGGTCGTCCACCACCGGGGCGGAGACCAGGTCGTAGCGCTCGAAGGCGCCGGCGGCGTCCTCGGCTTTCTCTTGCGGGCGGAGCTTGAGGAAATCCAGCCGCATGACCGTGGTGACCAACGTCTTCGGACGCGTCACGAGCAGCCGGTTTATCGGCAGCAATCCCTTGAGCTGGCCCGTGCCGTCGACCACGAACAACTGGTCGGTGTGGTCCGGCATCTCATCGAGCCGCCTCAGGTAGCGCAGCACGACTTCGACGGTCACGTCGTCGCGGATGCTGATCACGTCGAAGTCCATCAGGGCGCCGACCGTGCCTTCGGGGTAGGACATCGCCGAGCGCAGCTGCTCGCGCTCCTCCGGCGACAGCGAGCGGATGACGCCCTGGAATACTTCGCGCGGCAGGTCGGGCGCGAGGTCGGCGATCTCGTCGGTATCGAGCTGCTCGGTCGCCGCGACCAGCTCCTGCGCGTCCATGTCGGCGATGAGCGTCTGGCGTACCGCGTCGGAAACCTCGAGGAGGATCTCGCCCTCGCGCTCGGCCTTGACCAGGTCCCACACGATCAGACGCTGCACGACCGGCAGCGACTCGAGCAGGTTGGCGACATCAGCCGGGTGCAGCGCATCGAGCAGCTTCTGCAGCTCGACCAGGTGCAACTTGTGCACCAGGCCCTCGACCAACTGCTGCCGCGGCCCCTGCTGGCGATGGACGAGGCTTTCCACCAGCTCGTGCTTGTGCAGGAGCTCAGTCACGCGCTGCAGGTTTTCGTGCACGCGCTGCCGGGATTCGTCGAGTTCGGTCATCCTAAGTACTGCAATTCAGCCACAGAGGTCACAGAGAGCACAGAGAGCACAGAGCAACAGACCAAGACCAGCAGGAGCCACAGATGAACGCAGATGAACACAGATTATTCAATGCCCAAGACCCTGTCAGCACGCGGTCTTATCCGTGTGTATCTGTGTCTATCTGTGGTTAATATTGATTTTGATTTTTCTCTGTGAACGCTGCGTTCTCTGTGGCACACGCTCTTTCCAGGTTCATAGCAGGGATCGTGGTTCTCAGGCATGCGCCCGCCGCCGACCGCGCCGGTGCACATTCTAGGGAGATCGAGGCGGGCTGACTAGGGAAGCCCTGCTCGAGCAGGGTATCGTCATTCACGCGTAGGCGGGAATCCAGAATCGACAATCGCTACCGGGTCCCCGCCTTCGCGAGGACGACTATTACGGAGGTTCCCTGGAGATCCGTGACCGGAAAACGGCCGGCTGGGCTTCGGCTCACCGGTCATTGGCGAACACCGCGAGTTCCTCGCCGACCCGGTCGAAGACTTCCCGCCAGCGCCCCGGCGACGGCTGGTTGAACAGGCGCATCGAGGGATACCAGGGACTGTCGTCGCGCCCTGAAAACCAGTACCAGATCCTGCCGTCGGCCGCCGGGGCCAGAAGCCACACCGGCCTGCCGAGGGCGCCGGCGAGGTGCGCCGTGACGTTGCTAGTGGTGATCACCAGGTCGCAAGCCGCGCACAGCGCAGCTAGCCCGTCGAGGTCGTTGAACAGATCGACATCGTCGAGATGCGCGAGATGCAGGCCATGGCGCCGGCGCAATTCATCCCGCGCCGCCAGGGTGTCGCCGTATTGCAGATCCACGAAGCGGGCCCCCGGAGTCTTGAACAGCCCGGCCCAGTCCGCGAGCGCGCTGCTTTTGCTGGCGCCGAATTCCCGGTTCGCGCTGCTCCACGAAATGCCAATCACTTTTTGTGTGCCCCCCTTCCGCAGCCGCGCCGAGTACGCGCGCGCGCGCGCCGCGTCGGCTTTCAGGTAACCGGCATGCCGGGGAAACGCCCCGAACGAAGTACGCAGCCAGCGCCCGAGGTTGCCCAGCGGGCACTGGAAATCGAAGGCCGCGGCATCGACTGCCGGCGGGTCTCGCCGCGCTACCGCTCTGACGTCGGGAAAGGACCGCTGCACCAGGGGCACCAGGCGGCGGTCGAGTTCCGCTGTGACCCGCAACCCGGCCTCGGCCAGTTCACCCAGCATCTTCGAGTAGATGATCTCGTCCCCTATGCCCTGCTCTCCCCACGCGAGCAGCCTCTGGCCCGGAGCCTTCTCGCCGGTCCAGGGCGAGAAGGCGAAGCGTTTCGGCGCGGCATCTTTCCCGCGCCACCGCCACTCGTACTCCGTCCAGCCCTCGGGAAAAGCCCCCTGCATGAGGAGTACGCAGGCGAGCCTGACGCCCGCCGCCGCAAAATTCGCGTCGAGTTCCACTGCCCGGCGATAGTTCTCGATCGCAGCTGCAGGGTCCCGGCCGCGCTCGTGCGCGAGGCCCAGGTTGTAGTGCGCCTGGGCGTTCCGCGGCTCGGTTTCCAGCGCCCGCCGGTGCGCCGCGCAGGCTTGGTCGAGCTCGCCCAGCTCCATCAGGGCGCTGCCCAGATTGCTCCAGGCGCCCGCCAGCAGCGGCTCGATCGCGAGGGCACGCTCGCAGGCGCGCGCGGCGGCCGCATGCTCGCCCTGCCGGCCCAGCGCGGTTGCCAGATTGTTCCAGGCGGCGGCAAAGCCGGGGGCGAGTTCGGTTGCGCGCCGGCATGCCGTCACGGCTTCGGCAATCTGCCCTGATTCCAACAGCGCGTTGCCGAGGTTGCTCCAGGCGGCGGCGAGCCGCGGGTTCGCCGCGACAGCGCGGCGGTAAGCCTCGATCCCGCCGGTCCGGTCGCCGCTATCGGCAAGAGCCCCCCCCAGGTTGCTCCAGGCTTCGGCGAAATCGGGCTGCAGTTGGAGCGCCTTGCGATAAGCCTCGATGCCGCGCGCCATGTCGCCCTGCTCGTGCAGGGCGGCGCCGAGGTTGAACCACGCCCCCGCCAGCCCCGGCGCGATCTCGACGGCCCGTGCGGCGGCGCGGCGCGCGTCGTCCGTCCTGCCCTGCCGGCGCAGCGCATGGGCCAGCTCGCTCAGCGTCTGCGCGTCCCCCGGAGCGCGCTCGAGCGCGCGCTCGAACGCTTCAACGGCCTCGGCGAGACTGCCCTGCTGCCGCAGGCCGATCCCCAGTTCGCGCCAGTACCCGGCGTCTTGCGGCTGACTGGAATTCATTTCGTGAACGGTGAACGGTGAACGGTGAACGGTGAACGGTGAGCGGTGAACCGAATAAGGGATGGCCACGTTAATGGCTAGATAGTCTGAATTATATGTTCCACCGTGCGCAGCTTCTCCGCGGCGTGCGCGGCGAGCGAGCGCCAGTCGGCCAGATGCGGCGCGGTTACGATCTCCACCGAGGGATACCACAGGCTGCGATGGCGGTCGCCGTGGGCCCAATAGTGAAAAGGCGCCTGGTCCGCGAGGTACAGCAGCCACGCGCGCTTGCCCAGCGCGCCCGCGAAGTGCGCGGTGGCGTTGCTGGTCGTAATCACCAGATCGCAGGCCTCCAGGATCGCCAGCATCTCGTCAAGGTCACTGTAGAAGTCTACGTCGTCGAAGCGCAGCAGGCGTGCGCCGCTCGCGTCTTCCGCCAACCGGCGCTCCGCCGCCGTGTCCCCGTACTGCACGTCCACGAACCGGGTCCCCTCGAGTCCGAGCAGCGGCGCCAGTTGTTCGAGCGGGGCGCTCTTGTCCGGCGCCGAGCGCACTTTCCGCGAACTGCGCCAGGACAGGGCCACCTTGAGCCCCGGCCCCAACGCCGCGAGCTGTGTCCTGTAGTAGTCGGTCCGCCCGGGAAGCGCGCTGAGCAATTTGGCCGGCTGGCGCCCGAAGCTCTCGACGGAGGTCCTGAAGTACCGTGGCAGAGACCCGGCCA
>Ga0208320_1000139_pt1 | contig 10014 bp, 12 predicted proteins | sample EasRivMeERMZT299_FD_187531 | JGI IMG/M metagenome (GOLD analysis project Ga0208320, IMG submission 187531) | Soil microbial communities from meander-bound floodplain in the East River, Colorado, USA - East River MetaG ERMZT299 (SPAdes) (version 2) | ecosystem: Environmental > Terrestrial > Soil...
GCCCTTCACGTTGGTAATGGCTACATCGTCTTCGGTGACGCTGGCGGGCGCGATGCCGAGTCCGATGGTGGCCGCGCCGTTGGCTACGCCCGTGTTGACATCCCACTCGAAGCGTTTGATGAGCGCCGGGCCGACGAAGGGGCCGAAGCTCCGCGTCGTGCGGGAGTTCGCGGCGAGGTTGGCGAGGCGAAAGGCGAAGGTCCGCGTATTGGGCACGGCGCCCTGCGCCGCGCCCTGCGGCACCGTCGAGAAGCTCGACGCCACGCCGCGGTCGGCGTAGGTCTGCGGATAGCCCGGCGCGGAGGGCATGGCCCTACCGCTGCCGGGTCAGGGGCCGCGCGGCGGGGTAGCCGGTCGAGCCCAACGTCTCGGCCGCTTGCTCGCTCCGCGCTTGCGCGCCCTCGACAATCTGCCGAATCTGGTCGAGCGCGGCTAGGATCGCCTTCACGTCCTGGGGCGTCAGCATGGCGGGGCTATTCAGCCTCGTAGAATTCGGCCCACTTCGCGGTCACCTGCACGATAGCGTTACTCGCGGGGACGCAGTTGCGGGCCAGGACGCGCCGCGCTCGCACGTAGGTTTCCGTCGTGTTGTTGGGCGGCACGTGGATTTCGCAGATTTCGCGCTGCATGAAGTCTTGCAGCGTGAAGATGGCCCCGAACGTTTGCGCGGTCAAGTAGATCGAATCGGGGTAGCCGGAGAACACCGCCACTTCCGCTGCCGTGTCGGCGATGGTCTGATGCGCGCCGGACTCGGCGCGCTCGTACTTAGGATGCGCGCTCGGCGGCTGCCCCGGCGCGCGACCGCGCGCCGGGGCGAAACGATGCGCCGCGGGCACCTTACCGGACCGTGACGAGTTCGACGGGCAGGTAGCGAATGGTGCCGGTGGACACTTCCGAGTTGAGGTCGAGTTCGACGTTCGCGTGCCCTTGCGTTTCGAGGGCGTAGTGTCCGTCCTTGAGCGGGTCGAGGTCGAGGTAGCCGTACTGATTCGGCGGCCGGTTGAGGGTGAGCATTTCGTCGCCGGTCGGGACCGCGGTCCCGTCCGAGGCGTGCATGTGCCCGAACGCGAGCCGCGGATTCGAGAGCCGCATGGCCAGATCCGCGCGCAGCGAGCGCCAGCGCGACTCGGCGTAATACTGCTCGACGTTGTCGACCATGAGCTTGACGCGGTTCCACGCCGACTGCTCGGTGGCCGTGATCTCGGTGGCCGGGTTGAAGAGCAGCGCGCCGAGGAGTTCGTTGCCGATGGGCAGGGGCACCCGCTGGCGGCCCGTCGCCGCGAGGGCCCGCGTGTTCGTCGTGTACTTCAGATAGCGCACCGGGTCGGACTCGATGAGTTCCACCGCTTCGAGCGAATGCGAGAGAGCGGTGGCCGATCCGGGCGTCTCGTCGAGGCACGTCACGTGAAAGCGCAGGTTGCCCCGCTGCGTGGCCGGGAAGCCTTCTTCCGGCCAGTACGGGAAGCGCGAGAAGGGCAGCACGAAGCTGACCGACTGGAGCTGTCCGAGCCCGGCCATGAACGCGCCGTGCGGCGCGTAGTTGATCAGCACGCCGCCGAGCATCGCGAGGTCGGCGAGCGAGCCCTGGAGGATCATTTCGCCCTTGTGGCGCACCGAAATATCGCCGATGCCCAGGAAGGCATCGGATACGATCCGGTGCGCGCTCGTCGCGTCTTCGTCCGGCCGTTCGAGCAGCACCGTGTAGACGAGAAACGACAGCGGGTTGACGGGGAGATCGAAGGGCGCCACGTCCCCGGCCGCGGCAATCACCGTCTCATCCAGCACAATCGAGCGCAGGAACCGCTTACCCATTGCCGCTCTCCCGCAGGGCTTTGATGGCCCGCATTAGGTCGTAGATGGCACGGCCGCGCGTCTTCCGCTCGGCCGTGGGGTTGGTCCGCTTGGTGGCGAGGTCGTCGGCTTTCGTCGCGCGCAGTTCGGCGACTAGCTCGCCGATCCGCTCGGCGCGGTCGCGCTCGCGCTCGGCGGCGGCCGGGTCCGCGGGCGGCAGGGCCGTCCCGAGATCCGGACGATGCCCGCGACGCATGGCTTACCGGCGCCCGGTCTTGAGGCCGCGCAGCGCCTTGCCGATGGTCGAGACGCGGGCGTAGTTGCCCTCGCTTCCCGTCGCGCCGCGCGGCGGAAGGTCGGTGCGGGCGATGAGTTCGAGGAAGGGGGCCACGCCCTGCTGATAGTCGGACTGCCCGACCGCCACGCCTTCCGAGAAGCGGGACGGGCCTTTCTTGCTCGCCATGTCCTTCCAGCGCGCATTACCCGCGGCCTGTACGCCCTTCTCGAACGCGCCGCGCGCCTGGGCCTCGTTGATGCCCGCCTTCCACGCATCCTTCGCCGCGGCCGTCGAGGCCGCCCAATCCGCTTGCGTCGAGTTGACGCCGCGGGCGTACTCGTCGGACGCCGACCCGGCGCGACGCTGCCACTTCTCGGCCGCGGCAGAAACCGACTTCACGATGGGTGCGGGCATAGCTTAAGCTCCTTGCACAGCCGCGCGCCACGAGTAGCATGTGGCACACGGCTTGCGCGACCGGGTGGTGAGTGGGGACACCTGGGGGCTACCGCCCCCGGCGTGTCGGCCTCCCCCGCGAGCCAACGAAGTGGGAGGGGTTCGGGCCGGGGAATGGTTTGGCACGACGGAAAGTGTCAGGGAACCTGACAGGAGTTGTCAACATGATTCGTTTGGCTATCGCTATCCTAGCGTTTTATATAGTGCTCCTGTTGGCGTGGTACTTGCTCTGTGTAGGGGGTAAGCCCACAAGGAGGGGCTAGCCAATGACTTACGACCAAGCGGTGGCGGTGGTGAAGGACGCAATGGGCAAGAAGATTTCCGCGTCGGTGGACTTCGTGAACGTGGACGAAGGCTACAAGGTTTCGATACTTGACGACGATGGCGACTGGTCGGGCTTCTACGCCTACAGCGCCGCGCTCGACTGCATCGACGCCGTGCGGTGCGGTCGGTGAAGGGCCGCAGCCGTCGACGGCCGCGGCGCGATAGCTGCGCGTTCCGCTCGCTCTGGTTCACGGTGAAGCGCGAGGCGTTCCTACTCGTCTGGAGCCGCGAGCTAGGACGCAACCCGCATAGCTCGGTGCGGCGCCAGATCCTCGACACGCGCGTTGACGAGCTACAGCGCCGCGCCAAGCTCATTCTTCGCCGCTGGCCGACACGGAGGGTCTACCCATGAGGTCCGATTCGCAATTCTGCCTTGACGTGTCCGACGTGGTTTCTCGCCTCTCGGATGAGCGGGTGGCGATTCTCTGTGAGGTGCTGGCCGTGGTGCTGGTGACGCGCGCCGTCTCGCCGTCGCTCGGCTTTATGACGTGCGCGCACTTACTCCGCTCGCGCGCCGCCGCGGAAGAATCCACGCGCCCGCCGATCTTCTCGGCAAGCTGCGAGCCGCCGCCCGCGCTCTAACCCATACCCTCGCCCTCGCTCTCCCTCCCGTTTCGTCATCCTGGGGGAGGCTGGCACGCCGGGGGCGAAGCCCCCAGGTGCCCCACTGCACAGCTACCGACTCAAGGGGCGTGCCAGCGCCCTGGCTGGCGCGCCCCTTGATCCTCGAAAGATGCCGCGGACGCGGCCTCCCCTGCTTCTGTTCTTGTTGTTGAAGTTGCTCTATGGGGGTATGGGGGGGCACGAGTTATGCACAACCCGCGGTTTGGCGGGGGGGGCGAAACTCGTGCCAATTCCACCCCTTGCAGGTTGTCCACAGGTTATCCACAGGTTATCCACAGGTTATCCACAGCCCGCCCGCGCTGCTGAACACTCGCCGTCTGGCGAGGGGTACACGGCCGAACGGCCGGTGTCGGACTGCTCGCCTGTTGGCGAGCGGTAGGGGGTATGCCGGGTTAGGCTACCCTTCGTGCCCCTGCTGCTGTAGCTCGGCCTGGGCCTTGACAAGCTCGGCCGAACATGCCGCACAAATCCGAATCAGCCGGGTCAGGCGAATGTCCGACCGCCCGCGGCACGACTCGCACTCGGTAATCACGGTGTAGGTATCGCGCCGCTCGATGAGTTCTTGCACGGTGGCGCTGTTGACGTTCATCCGGGCGCGGTCGGCTTCATAGGCCGCGGCCCACACGATGGCGGTGCGCTCCGTCGCTCCGCTGCGCTGCGCTTCGTCGATCAGTTCTCGCCGGTAGGCTCGGTTGTCGATCTTGAGCAGTTGCCGGGCTACCCCCAGCGTTAGCGCGCCTGCGGCAACGCTGTCCTGTAGGTCCGCGGGCCAGTCGAGCAGATCGAGCCGCTGGTCAATCCAGACTTCCGAACGCCGGAGAATCCGGCGAATTTCGCCGCGTGACTTGCCCGCGGCGATGAGGTCGCGGACTTGCTTCGCTTCCTCTCGTGGGTTGAGCGGTTCGCGGACGTTATTTTCTGCCGCGCGCATGGCCGCGGGGTCCGTCCCGTGCGGCGCGACGCGGGCGGCAATCGTGCGCCAGTGAAGCTGGCGCGCGGCCCGCGTGCGCCGGTCGCCCCAGTTGACTTCGTACCGCCCGCTCGGGTCGGGTCCGATCAGCCCCACCCGCTGCAAGAGGCCATTGCTTGCCATGTCGTCGGCGAGGTCGGCCAGCCTATCCGGGTCGATCCGCTCCCGGGCCGCGTCCTTCGGCGGGTCGATCAGGGCTAGCTCTACGTCGTGGTCCTGCATCGGTATCATGGTCACCCTCCGCGAGTTTTCGCAGTTGGATCACGCCGGGCTCCGGCATGGTGAAGGAGATATAGTCCCGCTTGCCGATGCCGAGGGAGCGGACCAAACGCGAGGGGAGTATCACCACAAGCGAGGGTCCGAGTTGCACGACGCGACGGAGCAGCATCAGCGGGAAAGTCTAGACTATATATACTTCTTAGTCCATACCCTGGCCGGGTACTTGCAAACCAGTTTCAGATCAACCCCCTGGTTGTCAAGGGAATTGTTTGGATCAAACCAAGGGGGGGGGAGTTTGGGAGACGGAGTCGGGGCTGGCCCCGGCTATCTAAGATATACCTATACGAAGTATAGGTATAGATAGCCGGGGCCAGCCCCGACTCCGTCTCCCCTAAATAGTATATTACATATACTATTTAGCGGTCTCTGACCGAAACTCCCCCCCCCTTGGTTTGAGTTCCAGTCTTCGGCGAAGCCGGTGTTTTTCGAAGTCTCGAAATTGGCCCCTGTCGTGCCTTCGGCACGTCGGCAAGGGGTACATAGGGGCCGGGGGGGTAGATCGCGCCGCCTGGGCGCGATGCGAGGGCCTAGCGGGGCGAAGTTCCGTGCTGCTGCTGCCACGCCAGGGCCAGGGCCTGGGCCTCGCGCAAGCTGTCGGCGGCGACCATGTCGCCGGGCAGTCCGGTTAGCTCGTCGTGGGGCAGCGCCCACGCCGCGGGGAGCGGCGCATCCGGGGGCAGGAGGCGTAGGAGCGGGGAGCCGTGGCGCTCGAAGATCGCTTCTAGCTCGTCCTGCGTGAGCCAGGCGCGGTCCGCGTCGGCGAGCGTGCGGCGGCACTCGTCCCACGCCGTATAGATCCGGTCGAGGTCGTCGGAGATCACCGGCCACACGTTCGCGCGCAAGAGGGATTCCAGTACGCCCACGTCGGGCGAGAGCTTCCAGCGCGGCCAGTCGGGTTCACCGGACAGCCAGACCCATGCCCGCTCGGTGTAGGCCCCCGAGAGTTCGCAGACGAAGGCGGTCAAGGGCGAGTCGGGGTCCTTCGCGCACCAGGACAGAAGGCCAGCCGCGACACGCGGCCCCAAGTCGTCCAAGTAGTCGGCGGGGGTAATCTCCAACCGATTGCCGCGCAGCGGCCAGGGCGAGAGGCCGTCAGGGTCAAAGCCGAAGGCGGCGACGGCTTCCCGCGAGCCCTCGTCACGCACCGGGTAGCCGAACCACCGCGCATTGGACCCGGCCGCCACGAGGTCGCGCCACGGGAGGCCCGCTTGCTCCCACTGCACGGGCTCGATAGCGCAGTACGCGGCGATCCAGGCCAGCACGTAGAGATCGTCGCCCGCCACCTCCGGCGCCGCGAGGATCAGCGGCACCGTCGCGAGCGTGCGGGCCGCGAGTTCCCGATGCCACAGGGCCGAGGGCCGGAGGCCCGCCAGACGCGGGCCGATCATGGCCGCGTAGTCGTGATTCAGCTTCGGCGACCGACGACCGGGACCGGAGGAGGCCGCGCCTCTCGCGGTCGAGAAGGCGGTGTCCGACATGGCGCCCACAATCCCGCCCAGGGCGATGCCGCGGCCCGCCCAATCGGCGCCCACTTGTCCGGCCTGGATCGCGTCGGCGAAGCTCGGAGACAGGGCCCCGAGCTTCGAGGCCGAGGGCGCGAAGCCCTTTCGCCCGCCCGGCTGCCGCGCGGCGGCCCGACCGACCTTCGATTTGTTGCCCTTGTCCGCGCGGAGCGCGGGGACGCCGAGCTTGCGCGGCAGGAGGCGACCGATGCCTTTGAAAAAGGCTTGGTTCATAAACGGGACCGCGAGCGCGGCCAGGGCATCGCGCGGCCCCGCACAGGCGAGCGCATAGCCAGGGCCGAGCCACACGGCAATCCGGGTTAACAGGTTCAGTAGGTCGATAGCCAAGAGCGCCGTCCCGAGGAAGGGCACGAAGCGCGCGAGGATGCGCGACCCGAGGCCGAGCGCCGCGAGGCGCGACGCCGAGGCAAACGCGGCTTTCTCGGCCGCGGCAATGGCGGCTTGCCGCTCGGCCAGCGTCCCGGCCAGGGCGCGCGCCGCGGCTGTGTCGCCCGCGGCGGCGAGTTGGCCGAGTTCGAGCAAGGCGCGATCAAAGGCCGCACCCGCGGCCAGTCCGGCAGCGCGACCGGCTGCCGCGCCCGCTTCGGCGGCGAGCGCCGCCGCGGCGCCCGGCGCGAGGCGGTTCAATCCATATTCGGCCGCGCCGAGCGCGAGGCGCCCGCCAAAGGCAATCGTCGCGGCGAAATCCTGCACGTTGTCCACCGCGTTGATAAATTGTGAGAGCCCGCCCATGTACTCCGGCGTCGCGGACTGCGGGATGTTCCGGGCGAAGTCTCGCCGTCGCGCAATCTCGCCTTGCACGTCCGCGGAGAGCGGGGACGCGGTCCCCGCGCGCTCCGCGGCGCGCTGTACCGTCCAGTCGTCGGCGGTCAGTTGCGGGCGCGGGCCCGTGCGAATGATGCCGTTCCAGTTGGGGATATTGATTTGCGGGGATTTCGCTACGTCGGTGAAGACGCCCGACCGGCCGCCGCGAAGGATCGCGGCGCGGTTCGGGTCGCCGACGCGGTCGAGCGCGTCGAGCATCTTGGCATAGTTGGTGCCGAAGAAACTATCCGCGCCGGGGTCGTTCGCCATAGCTCCCGCCCTCGGCTTCTCCGAGCGCGGCCGCGCGAACGCCCACCGACGCGGACACCGCTCGGCTACGGGCCGTAGCTGCGCGGCAGATGGAGCGGCGGCCCGATGCGGGCGCGCTGATTGCTCCCGATCATGCCCCACGCCGCGCCACTCTGTTGGAGGTGGCCCGCGGTGCGGGCCTGTTCCGGCTGGCCGACGTGGGGCGCGGTCGCGTCGCTGTGTTCCCGGAAGAAATGGCAATTGCACGGCACGTCGACGTGCACCGCGCAGGGCGGGCGCATCGGCCGCCCCGCGGGCGGGAGCAGCGGCGGCGCCACACAGTTGCCCCCGGAAAAGGGCCACCGCGGGTTGCGGGCCGGAGTCGGCGTCCGAAAGCCGTCGCTATAGGGCGAGCGGTTGAGCGGGTCAGAGGCCATCGTTTCACCCTCCCTCTACGGTCGCGGCGACCGCGACCGGTCGATGCAGCGCGCGTGATCGGCAGCGGCGACGAGTCGCCGCCCCAGGTCACAGAATGGGCGGTCGTCGTGGGGCCGCGTCAAGGCAGCATAGCATTGGTCACAGCCGCCCACGTGATCGAGGGCGACCACGTCGAGCGGGCCAAGCCGTTGCGTGCCGCAGCCCTTCATGCCGCGTCTCGCGGCGGGCGCGGGGCGAGCGGCGGCCGGGGCCGCCGATCGACACACCGCCCCGCGGGCGCGCCCACGTTAGGCCGGGCCCGGCCCGGCCACGTCGGGCACGCCCAGGGCCTCGAGCGCCCGCGAGGACAGGACCGGCGCCGCCGCGTCCGCGGCGGTCGCGTCCTGCCGCGGCAGCTCGATCACGAGGATGTCGAATTCCCGACACACCAGCTTCGTATCGCCGTCCATGCGGTCCGTCACGATCACCGGGACAAGCGGGAGCGCAGTCCACGGATCAGATTCCGACAGTAGCGCGTAACCGAGGACCGAGCCCACCGCAGCCAGCCCCGCATCAGGGCGCACCTCGCATAGCCACACCTCCACGTCGTTGCGCACCGCCGCGTCGATCTTCTTCGCCGTCGAGTACTGCCAGCCCTTGACCATGGCCGGGTCCGCGTCGGGGGCATCGGTGGTGATGCCGCCGAGCGCCACGTCGTAGCACGCCGCGTCGAATTGGCCCCCGTAGGCGTCCAGAAACCGCTCCCAGATCGCAATATCATGCTTGAACATGTGCGGGTAGCGGCCGGACTTCTCGACCGCCACCCACTCGACAGGATAGACGGGCATGGTGGCCGCCGAGCTCTAGTCGCACATCTGCGGGTTGGGCACGAGTGCCCGACCGCCAGGGCGCGCCACGATGAACCAGCCGGAGACGGGGTCGCGACCGAGGATCGTATCCGGCACGCAGGGCGGGGGCTCGGCGGGCGGCCCGCCGCCCGGCCCACCGCCCACGGCCGGCGCCGGCACCGGAGCCGGTGCCGGCGCCGGACTCTCGGCGGGCGCGGCGCCGAACAGGGCCAGCGTGTTGCGCCACGTCATGGCGAGCCAGCCCGGCAGCGCCCCGCCGCCCGCAATACACTTCTTCGTCGGCGTCAGCAGCACGCCACCGTGCACGCGGTAGATGAGCCAGCCGGAGACGGGGTCTTGCCCGTCCGGTTCGCGGGGCGTGCACGCGCAGCCCTCGCGGATCGACGGCCCCACTTCTTGGGGCCGCGCGAGGGCATACACGTCTTTCAGCGCGTGCTGGCCGATAGGCTGGCCGAGCGGCGAGCCGGTCACGCCGGGGGCCAGGATGGGAATATATTGCTCCGGCCGTCGCTCAATCGCGTTCCGCGCCGCGTTCGCGTAGTCCGCTCCAATGCGCCCTTGGTCTTGTAGGTCGCCGATGAGCGCGGAGGCCGCGCCCACTTCGGCGCCCGTCATCTTGCGCAAGCCCTCCGCGCTCCGCGCGGAGGCAAAGCTGCCGTTCAACCCGGCCCCTAGGTCGCCCGCGAAGCCGAGCGACCGCATTCCGCGCCCCGCGGACCCCGAGCATTCGGGGCCGAGGCAGCGCGGCGCCGGGACGAGCAGCACGCCCTTGCCGCACCGATAGATGAACCAGCCGGTCACGTTGTCCCGCCCCGCGGGCGTGACCGGCTTACAGGCGGGCGCGGGGGTCCGGGCACGCCGGACGCGCCCGCGCCTCAACCGAGCGCGGACGCGGCGCGCGGCGCCGCGTTGGCGCCGGGCACGGCGAACGCTGCGCGTCCGTCGACGACCCGTGCGCGGGTCGGGGCGGGCGTCGAGGACTTCTTCAAAGGTTGGTTGAAGGGCAAGGGCCGTGCTGCTAGCTCCCCCCGGTTCATCCGGGGTTAGCGGAAATTTGCGAGGGCCGCCGGATTGATGCCTTCAATGACCGTCCCATCGCCCACCCACCGAAAGCCCGCGGCGGCCGTGTAGATCGTGACCGTCAAGTAAAAGCTCGTGTCGTTCACGATGATGTTGAGGTCGCCGCGCTGCCACCCATGCGTCGGCGCTTCCGAGCCCTGCATGAATCCTTCGTGCTGCGAGGGGGTCACGAAGGCGTCGCGGTCGATGCGTTCGATGAGCGCCCGCCAGCCCTTCACGTTGGTAATCGCTACATCGTCTTCGGTGACGCTGGCGGGCGCGATGCCGAGTCCGATGGTGGCCGCGCCGTTGGCTACGCCCGTGTTGACATCCCACTCGAAGCGTTTGATGAGCGCCGGGCCGACGAAGGGGCCG
>Ga0208320_1000141_pt1 | contig 9970 bp, 8 predicted proteins | sample EasRivMeERMZT299_FD_187531 | JGI IMG/M metagenome (GOLD analysis project Ga0208320, IMG submission 187531) | Soil microbial communities from meander-bound floodplain in the East River, Colorado, USA - East River MetaG ERMZT299 (SPAdes) (version 2) | ecosystem: Environmental > Terrestrial > Soil >...
TGGCGCAGTGGCAGTTGCCCGACGCGATCGAGCAGGATGCGCCGGCGTCGCTGCTGGCGAACTGGGCGGCGGAAATCGAGCGCTTCGCGCCGGGTCTAAAGGCGCTCGTCGCACACCCTTCCGTCATGCCCGTGGAAGAACTGAAGGCGCTCGACCGGGAACGCCTCGCCCGCGTGGATCTCGTCATCACGAGTTACGGGACGCTCTTGCGCGCGCCGCAGCTCGTATCGGTGCCGTGGCGCCTGGCGGTGCTGGATGAAGCGCAGGCGATCAAGAACCCCGCGGCGAACCAGACGCGCGAGGCAAAGCGGCTCGACGCCTGGATGAGGGTCGCGCTCACCGGCACACCGGTGGAAAACCGGCTCTCGGATCTGTGGTCGATCTTCGATTTCGTCAATCCGGGCTTGCTTGGCTCGAGCCGGGCTTTCAGCGACTTCGCCCGGCGCCTCGCGCAGAGACCGCATAACCACTACGGTCCGCTGCGGGAACTGGTGCGCCCGTACATCCTGCGCCGCCTGAAAACCGATAAAACAGTTATCGCCGATCTTCCCGACAAGACCGAGGTGAAGGCGTTCTGCTCCCTGAGCCGCAGGCAGGCGGCTCTTTACCAACAGGCGGTGAAGGCCCTGGCCTCCGAGCTTGAAAGCGCCGAGGGCATCGCGCGTAAGGGCACGATCCTCGCGTTTCTGGTTCGCTTCAAGCAGATTTGCAATCATCCGTCGCAATGGCTGGGCGACGGCGCGTGGAGCGAGTCCGAAAGCGGCAAGTTCGCGCGCCTGCGCGAGATCACCGAGACGATAGCCGCGAAGCAGGAAAAGGCGCTTGTCTTCACGCAGTTCCGCGAGGCGACCGCGCCGCTTGCGGCGTTCCTCGGTTCGGTGTTCGGGCGCGCAGGGCTGATCCTTCACGGCGGGACCGAGGTAAAGAAGAGGAAAGACCTCGTGCGCCGGTTTCAGGAGGACGAACAGGTGCCGTTTTTCGTGCTCTCGTTGAAGGCGGGCGGCGCCGGTCTCAACCTCACGGCCGCCTCGCATGTCGTACACTTCGACCGCTGGTGGAACCCGGCAGTGGAGAATCAGGCCACCGACCGCGTCTTTCGCATCGGGCAGACGAAGAACGTGCTGGTGCACAAGTTCGTGTGCCGCGGAACCGTGGAGGAGAAAATAGACCAGATGATCGAATCGAAGCAACGGCTCTCGAAGGATCTCCTCGAAGGCGGCGCCGAGCGGCTGCTCACGGAGATGAACGACGAGGAACTGATGGACCTCGTCAGGCTCGACATACACACCGTCTCAGTGGAGGGATGAAGGATGTTTTTCGGTTGGAAACCTTACGTTCCAGTGGCCACGCGCCGGCGCCGTGCCGAGCGCGAGCTGGCGCGGGCTCGAAAGAAGGGCAATACGCTCTCGCCGGTCGTGCTCGTGGGGCACGCGATCGCCAGGAGCTTCTGGGGCAAGTCCTGGTGCGAAAACCTCGAGCGCTACAGCGACTTCTCGAACCGCCTGCCGAGAGGAAGGAGCTACGTGCGTAACGGCTCGGTACTCGATCTGCAAATCGCCGCCGGAGAAGTCGCGGCGAGCGTGATCGGAAGGAGCCTCTACCGGGTGAAAATCAAGGTCTCGGCCGTTTCCCGCGCGCGCTGGAGCGTGCTCCGCAAGGACTGCGCGGGCGGCATCGATTCGCTCGTGGAGCTGCTGCAGGGGCGCTTCTCGAAGGGCGTGATGGAGCGTATTTGCCGACAGGGCGAAGGTCTGTTCCCCTCACCCAAGGAGATCGCCTTCGAATGTAGTTGCCCCGATTGGGCTTCGATGTGCAAGCATGTCGCGGCGACGCTCTACGGCGTCGGCGCGCGTTTCGATGCGAAACCCGAGCTCCTGTTCCTGCTTCGCCAGGTGAACGAGAAGGATCTGATTGCCACGGCGGGCAAGGCACTGCCGCTTGCCGCAAAAGCCCCAGCGGCGGGAAAGGTGCTCGATGATGCGCGGCTGGGAGAGATTTTCGGGATCGAGATGGCGGCGGGCGCGATGTCGACGGAGACGGCTACGCGAAAGTCAGCACAGGCAAGCCGCGCGAGTCCTGGTGCAAGTAAACGCGCGCTGGCCTTGCCCGATCCGAAGATAAGAGTCCGCCAACGCGCCGGGGAAAAACCGCACCGGCGAGGCTGACCGGGCCGATCTCTCGTCCAGGAGAGCGTGAGGGTCAGTTCTTGATTTTATGCGTAAGCGAAAGGCATGCTTGAGGCGCGGCCCATCCTCCACCGGAATTGTCTCGTTGACACCATGAACGATGCCGCGCGATATACCTGAATCCGATTGGAAAGTGTTCCGGGAGCTTCGGACGAAGGCGCTGGAGAGGTTTTGCGAGCGCGTCTTGATCGATGTTCAACGCCTCTCCTCTGATTCCAGCAAAACGTTCCACGATCGCTATATTGACGTCTACCGGCTCATCGAGCAGAGGGATCGCGAGCTTGCACGCGCATTTGACGCTCCCCGCAGGTCGCGGGCCATGTTGGAGCTTGCATTGCTTGTCTCTCGCGGACTGATTGAGCCAGAGGAACTCAAGCGTTTCACCCCAACGACACGAGATACCATTGCTTCATTGTTAACGCGTCAGGGCTAAAGGTAATTATGCCTAATCACTCAGACGCGGCAAGCGTCTTCGCCGCAACCCAAGTCCCGATCCGCCTCGACCAGCAGTTGATCGAACGTCTCGGGTATGCGCATGATGCGCCCGATCACGGCCGGAGAATGCGCCTGCAGCCAGTAGCTGTGGGTCGGGTGCCCGCCGCCGGCGACCACGAGCACGATGTTGTCGGGCTTCAGGCAAATCGGCCACGGGTCGAGCTTGATGCTGTCGCGGGTTACCGGGTTGGCGTCGATCTCGATCCACGCCGGCGCTCCCGCGCGGCGCATCTGCGCCATCGGGATCTTCGAGTTTTCCCACAGGAAATCGCGTATCGACTTCTGGGTCCAGCCGAGCTCCGCCATCCGGCGCGCGACAATCGGCGCGATCATCATGATGCCGGGCGTGCCTTTTTCCCATCCCGCGAGCGCGGCGAGGTTGGGGGTGCGCATGTAGTCCGCCATGCGCCACATGCCGTTCAGCGCGTCTTCCTCGGGAGACTCCTTCTTCGCGCCGCGGCGCCGGACGTTGGTCACCCCGCTCGCGAATACGACCGAAACCGAGTTCGTGCCCGGAGCAAACCCGTGGCGCTGGGCGGCATGCGGTTGCCATCCCGGTGGCAGCCCTTCCTCATCCTCGGCGAACACCGCGTTGGTATAGCGCATGGCGCCGAAGATCGCCATCGTTCCGACGCCCGGCAGCGCGCCGCCGACGTTCTGCTGCATTAGGCGCAGCGCGCGCCCGATGCTCGCCCCGGCCGGGCGCTGCGGGTCCGGCCCGAGCAGGCCAAAACCCGAGTTGAGGCGGATCTGTTTGGCGATGGGCCCATTGACGATGACGGCCGGGAACGGCGCGCCCGAGGTGGCCTGCAACTGGTCGAAGCCATTCGCCGGGTCGAAGCACGCCTCCACCGCGGCGACGAGAACCGGCAGGTACTCCGGCCGCCCGCCGGCCATGGCGAGCGCGATGGCGCAGGTCTCGATGGTTGTGATGCCGCCGCGCGGCGGGAAATTGCCGAGCATGTGCGTGCGCGGCGCCGCCGAACCCTGGAGTATCCAGTCCACGCGTTCCTGCGTCGCCGGCCACAGCGGCAGCCCGTCGCCCCACAGATTGGTCAGCAGCAGGTTGTTCGCTCTGGTAAGCGCCTCCTCGTAGCTGGCGCCCTCGACCGCGAGCATCTTGGCCGATCCCGCCGCCTGCACGAATTCCGACTTCCAGCGCGTCAAGCCGTCGTAGAACTCGCGCTTGCGTTGTCCGAGGGAGCTGAGATCGCTCCCTGGCAGGAACATGTTGACCGGGAACGTGACCATGGACGCATCCGGCGCGAGACCGATCCCGGACACGGCGTTCTTCATGACCCCGACGAAATCCGTCCGCGTCAGCGTGACGGTCGGGATGCCCAGCGCTTCTATCCTAGCGGCTGCACGGCCGCATGCTGTGGCGCAGGCCCCTCAAGCCGCGTTGCCGACGATGACGGCGTCGACCCCGCTCTTCTTCACCAGCGCCGCGGTATGCTCCTCGCCGATCAGCGCGTTGCCCTGGGGAAAGGTGTCGATCGGCAGCACGGTGACGCCCGGAAAGTCCTGCTCGAGCATCTCCTTCAGCAGCGGCAGCATGCGGTACGCCTGCCACTGCTCATTGCTGACGAAGCCGATGCGCTTGCCTTCGAGGGACGCCAGTCGCGGCGCGTGCGGCTGTTTCACTTCCAGCACGCCGGATGGATCGTGAAATTCCAGTTTGACCATGGATGTTCCTCCAGTGGATCGGGTTTCCCGTCAAATCCTAGCACGCGCCGCCGCTTCCGCGGGCGCAAGAGGGCTGTTGAAAAAGACACCGTCGCTCCCGCGAAGGCGGGAGCCCAGTGCCCCCATCCTACCTTCCCCCGCAAACGGGGGAAGGGGATACCCGCCTCCTCGGGAATGACGACTTGCTGCGCGGCGCATTAAGGCGTGACGGGCGTTGGCCGCGGCAGCGTGACATCCATCTCGCCCGCGACTTTACGCAACAGGTCGGGACGGTCGCTGATCACGCCATCCATTCCCCACTCGATCATGCGCCGCATGTCGGCCGGGTCGTTCACCGTCCACACCACGACTTTCAGCCCCAGCGACTGCGCTTCCTTCACTTGTTCGCGGGTCGTCTCGGCGTAATAGGGCGACCATACAGCCCCGCCCGCTGACTTCACCATGCGCGGGATGGAGCCACCGTAGCGGCTGACATGAAGACCCGCGGTCCAGGGCGAAGTCGCCTTGTCGGCCTGGATGCTGTCCATGAAGCCTTTTTCCACGGTGAGATAGACGGTCGGGATCTCCGGCGCTTCCTTCTGCACGATCTGCAGCGTGCGCCAGTCGAAGGACTGGATAGCCGTGCGGTCAGCCATTCCAGCCTTGCGCACGACTGCTACGAGTTCACGGGCGAAAACCTCGGGAGTCGTCGTCTCTCCTGGCGCGAGTGGAGATATCTTGGTTTCAATATTGAAGCGTACTGTTTCATTGCCGCTCTTCCGCACCAGCGCGAAGAGATCGGCCAGCCGCGGGATGCGCGTGCCGTCCGCCGGCTTCTGTTCCGGCCAGCGCTTCGCGTAGGCATTCAACGGGTTAAGCCGGCCGACGTCGTAGCGCTGGAGTTCCTGGTAAGTCAGGGAGCGGATGGCGGGACCGGTTTTTTGCAGCCACTTTCCGTCCGGCCCGCGCGTGATGTCAGGGTTGAGCGCCGGATCGTGACTCACCACCACTACGCCGTCGCGGGTGATGGCGCAATCCAGCTCCAGCGTGCTGACGCCCAGCGCAAGCGCTCTCGCAAACGCCGGCAGCGTATTCTCCGGCGCCAGCCCGCGCGCGCCACGGTGGCCCTGGATATCAAGTGCATAGGAAGATGTAGTCATGAGCGTCGCGGCGCAAACTAGGGCAGTGCAGGCCCTATAAATCGTGACCGGTGACCGGTGAACGGCGACCAGTAGGCTTCTCAGCTTCGCAAGTAGTAGCAGATTACCGGCACCACCGGCTCGTTGTGCGAGCGCCCCTCCTCGATCAGGAGCGAAGTTTGTAGTTGCTCCTTCACAATTTCCGGTCACTGGTCACCGGTCACTGGTCACCCGTTCACTAGTCTCGGCCCGCAGGCCCGAAGACAGTCATGCGCCAGCCGCGCGCGGTTCTGATGAAACAGGCCGAGTGCTCGATCGGGCTGCGGATCTGCTCTTCGGGCACGAAGCCGGTGCCCTCCTTCAACAGCCGGATTCGGACCCAGTTCTGCTTGAAGCCGGGGTCGAGGTCGGGCACTTCCCAATCCGTTACCCGCACTATTTCGTACGATAGCCGGGTGAGCGTGTCGGTATCCCACGACGGCCCGGCTTTGACCATCGTATCCCGCGCGGAGATGGCGCCGTACACGCTCGGATCGACGGAGACGGGCCATTTTCCGAGGAGGTATGGCGCGCACAGCTCACGCGGCCGGTTGCGGCGCTCGAGGTAGGCGCTGCCCACGGACAGCGCCGATGGCAGCAGGCTCCAGAACACCCCGGAATTTGAGTCGAGCTCCCACTGTTTGCGGAACTCGGCAATGCCGCGCGGCGCGGCGGCGCCGTTGCGGATGCCGGGATCGAGCACGCTCAGCACGAATTGGCGATCGCGCTTCTCGACCGCAGTGAGCAGGCGGGCGCGGAACGCCGCCCACGAAGCGTCGGTCAACGCCTCGTCGTGTGGCTCCATTTTGCCCTCCTGCGAATGCAGCGGGCCGGAATACGCCGCCATGACCAGCATCAACGCCACCAGGCGCGCAGAGAATCGCAGCATCACTTTCCCTTGTATAGGCCGTTGCGTTTTTCAAAGAAGGCCGCCAGCGCTTCGAGGTGGTCCTCGGTCTTCTGCAGCGCGGCCTGGAACGAAGCACAGGTATCGAGGTGCTCGTCGAGATCCTGCCGCAGCGCGAGCCGCAGCGCGCGCTTGGCATAGCGCACGGCAAGCGGCGGCTTGGCGGCGATCTGCGCGGCGATCTCCCGCGCGCGCGGCAGCAGGCGGTCGGGCTCGGTGACTTCCAGCAGGATGCCGATGGCGCGCGCCTCTTCCGCCTTGACGACGCGTCCCGTGAACGTGAGTTCCGCCGCGCGCTGTGCTCCGACCACGCGCCGCAGGAACCAGCCGCCGCCGTCGCCCGCCATGAGGCCGAGATTGATGAATGTCTCGCCGAACTGCGCGTTGACGGAGCCGATGCGGATATCGCACATGTTGGCAAGGTCGAAGCCGGCGCCGATCGCCGGGCCGTTGACCGCGGCGATCACCGCAATCTCGGCCGCCTGCATTGCGCGCGGGATGCGCTGGATGTTGCGTCGGTAATAATCCTCCATCTCCGCCGCAGTGGACTGGATGGCTCGCTCGCGCATGGCCTTGATGTTGCCGCCGGCGGAAAACGCCGCGCCGTCGCCGGTGACGATCAGCACCGAGACCTCCGCGCAGGCGCTTGTCCACTCCAGCGTCGCGCAGATGTCGTCGGTGAGGCTGGTGCCAGAGAGCGCGTTGCGCATGTCGTCGCGCCTGAAAGTGAGGACGGCGACGCGCCCTTCCAGGTCGAGCGCGGCATCCGTCAATGCGGGAAGTGCAGACACGATAACCCAGCCACTTGATTGGAAATTTTCGTTATGGATTGCGCGAGGTGTTTGCGCGAAATCCATGTATGTTACGCAGCAGCGGCGGGACGCACAACCCGCCGTGCTATACTCGGCGCGCGTTTTTCAGTGCATTCCGCCGGCCATCAGTCGGTACACCAGCCATGGCACGCATCGAGATAAAGTCCGAGATCACCGGCACCGTGTGGAAGCTGAAGTCCAAACCGGGCGACAAGGTCGAATCCGGCGATACGCTGGTGGTGATCGAGTCCATGAAAATGGAAATCCCGGTCATTACCGAGGATCCCGGCACGGTGCTGGAAATCCGGGTGAAGGAGAAGGATCCGGTCGCCGAAGGGCAGGTCGTCGCCGTTCTCGACGGCTGACGCCTCAGGAAGTGACGAATAAGGGTGACGAATACAGGTGACGATTACGGGTGACGTACCACCGTCAACCCCTGTCACTACTATCTCGTCACCCTCACCTCGTCACGCTTTTTCAAGCTCGAGAATAGCGGCATCGCGGGAATCGAGCACCCGTTGCTCCGCCGCGCGCTGCGCTTCCAGGCCGTCGCCCTCCCGCACCGCCTTCACCAGCCGCTGCCAGTTTCCAGCGGACTGCAATCGTCGTTCCGGCGTGGAGAGCCCGAGACGGGAATACCGCAGCGTCTGCAACGCGAGCGACGCCAGAATCGCGCGCAATCGAAGGTTGGGCGCGGCATCGTTCAGCAGCTGATTCAGCTCGAAGACCGTTTCGACGTATTCGTCCGCGTCACCGGGATTGCGTGCCAGCTGCACCAGTCTTTCGACCGCCGGCTCCAGCGCGGGCAGCAGTTCGACGTTGCCGGGCGCTGCCGCGAGTTGACGGTCGCGCAGCCCGTTTAACACCGCGCGAATGTCGAATATCTCCCGCACCTCGGTTATCGAGAGCCGGGTCACCTGCGCGCCGCGCCGCGGAAGTATCGTGACCAGGCCGTCTTTTTCCAGCAGCCTCAAGGCTTCGCGCACCGGGCCACGGCTCACCCCAAACTCCGCGGAGATTTCCTGCTCCATCACGCGCCGGCCTGGCGCGTAGATGCCGGCTGTGATGCGCTCGGAGAGTCGGGCGGCAATTTGCTCGGGCAAAGATTGCGTGAGACGGGAGTCGCTGCGCGCTGCATCCCACGCAATCTTTACAGGGGGGGGTCCAGTCGCACGCCTTGCGGTGATTGCCAAGGGGTGTTCCTTCAAATGCTGATAACAGAGGCGACCATAGTACTCTGATGTATGATTGTCAACAATCTTATTGACAACAATCAACAGTCTGACTAGTATATTTCATATTTATCAATCAGTTATATAGGGAGTTTGTCCGATTTAAGTCGGACAAACTCCTGAAGAGAGGCGCATGAGCTGGTCATTGGAAATCGAGGAGGTCCACCGCCGGCGCCGACTCGCGGAGACGTGCGGCGGTCCGGAGGCGGTCGCGCGACACCATGCTGAAGGCAAGCTCACCGTGCGCGAGCGGATTGCGCGCCTGCTCGATCCCGGCAGCTTCCAGGAAGTTGGCAAGCTGGCTGGCCATGCAGAGTACGGTGCGAACGGCCAGCTCGTGTCGTTCACGCCGCATCCCTACGTGGCGGGCATTGGCAAGATTGACGGACGGCCCGTCGCGGTCGGAGGCGAGGACTACACCATCAAGGGCGGTGCGGGCTCCGGCAGCGGGCGGCGCAAGGGCGGGCAGGGCGGTTTCATCGAAGACCTCGCCTGGCGCTACCGCATCCCGCTGGTGAATCTGATCGATGGCGTGGGCGGCAGCGTCGAATCTATCGAGCGGCGCGGCCATACCACGTTTCCCGGCGCGGGCCAGGACGGCTTCGAGCGCTCGGTGGAGCTGCTCGGCGCGGTGCCGGTGGTGAGCGCCGTGATGGGCACCGCGGCGGGCGGGCCGTCCGGACGCGCGATGCTGTCGCACTGGACCATCATGGTGAAAGGCACGAGCCAGATTTTTGCGGCGGGCCCGCCGGTGGTCGAGCGCGCGTATGGCAGGAAGGTCAGCAAGGAAGAACTCGGCGGCGCGCCGATGGCGGTGGACACCGCGGGCACCATCGACAACGCGGCGGCCAATGAAGAGGACTGCCTGCGGCAAATCCGGCGTTTTCTGTCGTACTTGCCGACCAACGTCTGGGAGCTGCCGCCGGAGGTCCGGTGCGAGGATCCGGTGGACCGGTGCGAGGATGGGCTCGCCGATATCATTCCGCGCTCGCCGCGCCAGCCGTACGACGTGCGCAAGCTGATCGCGATGGTAGTGGATCGCGATTCGATATTCGAAATTCAGCCGACCTTCGGCCGCGCGGTGATCACGTGTCTTGCCCGGCTTGGCGGCAAGGGGGTGGGCGTGATCGCCTACAACCCGACGCACGGCGGCGTGGTCGACGTGAAGGCCGCGCGCAAGCAATCGCATTTCACCGAACTGTGCGACACCTTCAACATTCCGCTGGTGTTTCTTGTCGATGTGCCGGGTTTCCAGATCGGAATGGAATCGGAGGCGGCGGGTATGCTGCGCATTGGCATGCAGGGGCGCTACCTCGGCATGCAACTCACGGTACCGGTTTATACGGTGGTGGTGCGCAAATGCTACGGAATGGCGGGCGGCAGTACCGTGGACCGCGCGGGACTCAACTTCAAGATCGCCTGGCCGTCCGCCGAGTGGGGCTCGCTGCCTATTGAAGGAGGCGTGAAGGCCGCGTTCCGGCGCGAGATCGAAGCG
>Ga0208320_1000146_pt1 | contig 9790 bp, 10 predicted proteins | sample EasRivMeERMZT299_FD_187531 | JGI IMG/M metagenome (GOLD analysis project Ga0208320, IMG submission 187531) | Soil microbial communities from meander-bound floodplain in the East River, Colorado, USA - East River MetaG ERMZT299 (SPAdes) (version 2) | ecosystem: Environmental > Terrestrial > Soil >...
GGTTCAGTGCCGGAACTGAACGATATATTCGAGAAGATCAAGGCCTCGGGCCACTACATTCCCAACAGCCAGCTCATCCTCCAGCGCAAGCCCAAAATCGTTCGGGCCCTGCGCGCCTTGAACGCTGCCGTCTTCGATCCCGAAGGGGAGGTCAGCATAGGATTCAAGCGCCTGCTGGCTTACGTTGCCGCGCGCACCCATGGCTGCCACTACTGAATGGCCCACAATGCCGGAGGGTCTCTCCGGTCTGGCATCAAGGACGAAAAACTCGCCGCGGTCTGGGAATTCAGGACCAGCCCGCTGTTCGACGCACGCGAGCGTGTGGCGCTCGAGTTCGCGATCGCGGCGGCGTCACAGCCCAACGACGTCACCGATGAGCTGTTCGCGCGAATGAAGCAGCACTGGTCGGAGGGCGAGATCGTCGAAATCGCTTCGCTGGTTGCCTATTTCGGTTTCATGAACCGGTTCAACGACACGATGGCGACGCCGCTCGAGGACGAGCCCGCCGCAGTTGCTGAAAAGCACATCGCCGCCCATGGCTGGAGCATCGGCAAGCACAGGGCCTGAAGCGGGCACCAGGGAGCCGCGCGGCGGGCGTTGAAATCGGCGGCAAGGTCGGCGGCGGAACGGGCGTTGCTGCCAAGCGCGTAGTGCGTTGACCCAACCCCTTGACTGCGCTACTCTTTCGCCTCCATCGAGCAGCCTGTCGAAGTAGGAGCAACCACCGCAGCTGGTGGGGTGCCGGATCGCCATCGACCAACGCCTCGGCGACAGGCTGCTTAAGGCAGAAACTGATGAGCGTCGAGATGCGTTGCTTGCGTTATCAAGTTTGATCTGCATGCCCCCATGCTCTGCGTTATCTGGAATGTTTATCTAAGGAATTTGTCGGACTTTGGTCCGGCAAATTCCTGAGCCCATGTCCAAAGCCCCAAAATCCCAGCCACCGCAATCCCTGGAAGCCGCGCTGGCGGAACTGGAAAAGATCGTCTCCGGCATGGAGGAAGGTGAGCTGCCGCTGGAGCGCTCGCTCGCGGCCTATAAGCGCGGCGCCGAACTGCTCAAGTACTGCCAGGCCGCCCTGCAGGATGCGCAGCAGCAGGTGAAGGTGCTGGAGAACGGTATCCTGCGGGATTTCAAGAGTGACGGCAACGACGACGATCGTTGATTTCCCCGCGTGGTCGCATGCCCGGTTGCAGCGCGTCGAGGCGACGTTGCGGCGCGTGCTGCCGGCGCCGGATATCGCGCCGCAGCGCCTGCACCAGGCGCTGCGCTACGCTGTGCTGGAGGGTGGCAAGCGGGTGGCGCTGGCGGGTGCCGCGGTGGAATTGATTCACGCCTATTCCCTGGTGCACGACGACCTGCCGTGCATGGACGACGACGTGCTCCGCCGGGGCAAGCCGACCTGCCACGTCGAGTACGACGAGCCGACGGCGCTGCTGGTGGGCGACGCGCTGCACAGCCTCGCGTTCCAGGTGCTGGGCGACTATCGCCTGGCCGAGGACGCGAAGACGCAGCTCGAGATGGTGAAGCTGCTGGCCGCGGCTGCCGGCTCGCGCGGCATGGCGGGCGGCCAGGCGATAGACCTCGAGTCGGTCGGCAAGGCCCTGACCGTGACCGAACTCGAGTTCATGCACATTCACAAGACCGGCGCGATCATTCGCGCCTCCGCGTTGCTCGGCGCGCGCTGCGGCAGCGGGCTGGGCCCGCGGGAGCTGGGCCAGCTCGACCTGTTCGCGAAGCTGATCGGCCTCGCGTTCCAGGTGGTGGACGATGTGCTCGACGCCGAGGGCTCAACCGCCACGCTCGGCAAGACTGCCGGCAAGGACGCCAAGGACCACAAGCCGACTTACGTCAGCGCGATCGGCGTCGCGCGCGCGCGGGAGCTGGCGCAGGAGCTGCGGCAGAATGCCCTCGACGCGCTCGCGGGTTTTGGGGAGCGTGCGCTGCGACTGCGGCAAATCGCCGATTTCATCGTTTTGCGCAAGTTTTGACGGTAGTATCAAGTATTGAATGTTAAGTGAAAAGCGCGGAGTCTATCCACATGCCGGAGAATGTTCTTAACTCGACACTCAGCACTCAACACTCGACAGCGGGTATTCCGGTGTACGACCTTCTCAAGACCATCAACTACCCGCGCGAGCTGCGCGCTCTCGGCGAGGGGCAGCTGAAGCAGCTCGCCGCCGAATTGCGCGCGTTCCTGCTCGACTCCGTGAGCCAGACCGGCGGCCATCTCTCGTCGAATCTGGGCACGGTCGAGCTCACCATCGCGCTGCACTACGTGTTCGACACGCCGCACGACCGCATCGTGTGGGACGTCGGCCACCAGACCTACGGCCACAAGGTGCTCACCGGCCGCCGCGAAGGCATGGACCGGCTGCGCATGTGGAGCGGGCTCTCGGGCTTCCCGCGCCGCGAGGAGAGCGAATACGACACCTTTGGCACCGCCCACTCCAGCACCTCGATCAGCGCCGCGCTGGGCATGGCGGTCGCCTCCAGGCTGGCCGGCGTGAAGCGCCACGTGGTGGCGGTGATCGGCGACGGCGCGATGACAGCCGGCATGGCGTTCGAAGCGCTCAACAATGCGGGCGATTCCGCCGCCGACCTGCTGGTGATTCTCAACGACAACGAGATGTCCATTTCGCCGCCGGTCGGTGCGTTGAACAAGTACCTCGCCAAGCTGATGTCCGGCCGTTTCTACTCCGCGGCCAAGCGCGCCAGCGAGAAGGTGCTGGGCGAACTCGCCAAGCGCGCCGAGGAGCACATGAAGGGGATGGTGACGCCCAGCACCCTGTTCGAGGAGCTGGGCTTCAACTACATCGGCCCGATCGACGGGCACGATCTCGACGCGCTGCTGCCGACGCTGCGCAACATGAAGGAACTGAAGGGACCGCAGTTCCTGCACGTGGTGACGCGCAAAGGGCAGGGTTACAAGCTCGCCGAGGCCGACCCGGTGCTCTACCACGGCGTGTCCAAGTTCGACACCACCAACGGCATCGTCGGTGGCAAGGGCGGCGGCAAGCTGACTTACACCCAGGTTTTCGGCGACTGGCTGTGCGACATGGCGGCGAAGGACCCGCGGCTCGTCGGCATCACGCCAGCGATGCGCGAGGGCTCCGGCATGGTTAAGTTCGCCAGCCGCTTTCCCGAACGCTATTTCGACGCCGGCATCGCCGAGCAGCACTCGGTCACCTTTGCCGCGGGGCTCGCCTGCGAGGGCTACAAGCCGGTAGTGGCCATCTATTCCACGTTCCTGCAGCGTGCCTACGACCAGCTGATCCACGACGTGCAGATCCAGAACTTGCCGATCCTGTTCGCGATCGACCGCGCCGGGCTGGTGGGCGCCGACGGCGCCACCCACAATGGCAGCTTTGATCTGACCTACCTGCGCTGCCTGCCGAACATGACGGTGATGGCGCCGGCGGACGAGGACGAGTGCCGGCAGATGCTCTACACCGGCTTCAAGATGAACACGCCGGTGGCGGTGCGCTATCCGCGCGGTACCGGCCCCGGCGTCGAGATCCGGAAAGAGATGACCGCTCTGCCGATCGGCCGCGGCGAAATCCGGCGCAGGGGCAAGGCGATTGCCACCCTGTCGAAAAAGATCGCGATCCTCGCCTTCGGCCCCATGCTGAAGCCGGCGTTGGCGGCGGCCGAGGAGTTCGACGCCACGGTCGCCAACATGCGCTTCGTAAAGCCGCTCGACGAGGCGCTCGTCCGCGAGCTGGCGGACTCCCACGATCTGCTGGTGACGGTGGAGGAAAACGTCGTCGCGGGCGGCGCGGGGAGCGCCGTGCTGGAGTACCTGCAGAAGGCCGGGAGCAACGTCCCCGTGCTGCAACTGGGGCTGCCCGACCGTTTCATCGATCACGGTGACCCGGGAATTCAGCTCGCCCACGCCGGTCTCGACAAGGAGGGCATCGTAAAATCAATTCTAGAGCGGCTCGCGTAGAATGCCCGGTGAACAGTGAACAGTGAACAGTAAGAAGTGAATAGCAAACGAGAGACTTGGCAGCTTCTCAGGTTTTTTCCGTTTACTGTTTACTGTTCACCGTTTACTGGATTTTAGTCATGGCGCTGAAGCGAAATCTGCTGGAAGACGACGAGCCGGGCGGCAACGGCTACACGCGGGACGACCAGTACAACCCGGAGACGGTGCACAGGATCGCCGGGAATTACCGCTCCATCCTCAAGGACCTTGGGGAAGACCCGGACCGCGAAGGCCTGCAGAAGACCCCGGAGCGGGTGGCAAAGGCGCTGCAGTTCCTGACGCACGGCTACGGTCTCGTTCCCGCGGAGATCCTGCGCTCAGCGATGTTCAGCGAGGAATACCAGCAGATGGTGATCGTCAAGGACATCGAGCTCTATTCGCTGTGCGAGCACCACGTGCTGCCGTTTTTCGGCAAGTGCCATGTTGCCTACATTCCGAAGGGGCACATCGTCGGGCTGTCCAAGATTCCGCGCGTGGTGGATGCCTTCGCGCGCCGGCTCCAGGTGCAGGAGCGCCTCACCGTGGACATCCGCAACTGCATCGAGGAAGCGCTGAAGCCGCAGGGCGTGGCGGTGGTGATCGAGGCGCAGCACATGTGCATGGTGATGCGCGGCATCCAGAAGCAGCATTCGATCGCGACCACGTCGGCTTTTACCGGCGAGTTCAACACCGAGAAGACGCGCGCCGAATTCATGCGGCTGATCAGCCGCGGCAGTCCCATCTCCTGATTGCGGCAGCCCGTGGCGCTTAAGAGCAAGTCCCGGAGTACGCGAACGGCCCTGCGCCTGCGCGCCGAAACGACGCTGCCCACGCGCAAGGCCGGCGCGTTTCGCCTGCTGGTGTACGGCGACAGCCAGGACAACAACGTGCTGCTGGCGCTGGTGAAGGGGCCGGTCCGGTCCGGCGTGCCAACGCTGGTGCGGCTGCACTCGCAGTGCCTGACCGGGGACGTCTTCGGCAGCGAGCGCTGCGACTGCGGCGAGCAGCTCGACGCGGCGCTGACGATGATCGAGAAGACCGGCAACGGCGTACTTATTTACATGTTCGACGAAGGCCGCGGCATCGGCCTGCTCAACAAGATCCGCGCCTACGCACTGCAGGACCAGGGCCGCGATACGGTGGAGGCGAATCACGCGCTGGGCTTTGCCGCCGACATGCGCGATTACAAGGCGGGCGCGGACATCCTGCTCGACCTCGGCGTGCGCGAGGTCCGGCTCATCACCAACAACCCGGACAAGGTGCGCCAGCTCGGAGAGTACGGCCTCACGGTTACCGAGCGCGTTCCGGTCGAAATTCCCCCGCGCAAGTCCAACCGCGAATACCTGCGCACCAAGCGCGCCAAGTTCGGCCACCTGTTGTCGCTGACCGAGAAGAATTCGTGACCGGGACGGTCACGAATTCTTCAGTAACGGCGGATGAGCGTCAACGTGCCGCCGTCGCGCCGCATTTCCATGCGGTTGAGAAAACTCATGCCGAGCAGAGCAAACGGCAGCTTGTCGCCTTCGATCACGGCGGCGTCCACGTTGTTCACCGTGATATCCCCCACGCGCAGCGTGTCGAGCTTCACGGTGTAGACCGGGACCACGCCGTTGGCGGTTTGCGTGAGGACGCGCCCGCCCGCCAGGTAGTTGACGCCGGCGCGCCGGGCGTCGGCGCTGGGCAGCACGACCGACGTGGCGCCGGTGTCCACCATGAATTGCAGACTGATGCCGTTCACCACCCCGGTGGTGATGAAATGTCCGCGCGAGTCGGCCGTGAGGACGATGCTGCCGCTGCCGCGCGCGGGCGCGGTGCTCGCCACCGCCGCTCCCTCGCCGGCGGCGAGCGTCTGCTGCCTGCCGCCGACTTCGAACGTGGCCGACTCGCTGCTCGCGCTGATCAGCTTGACGCCCTCGGGGGTGGTCTGTCCGACCGTCAGCGTGCGCGGCCTGCCGCCATCGATGGAAATGACCGCCTTGCCGGCGGTCAACGCGTGGACATTGATGTCCGCCGCCACTGCGGCGCCGGACGCGAGTAGGAAAAGCAGGGCAATTGCCCTAAAATTTTTCACGGTCGATCCCAGGCTCACAGGGAGAGGAACAGTGAAACCGGTTGCGATATTCCGCCATGCCGCTTCCGAAGGACCGGGTTATTTTGCCACATATCTCACCCGCCACGACGTGCCGTGGCGGGTGCTGAAGGTTGACGAGGGCGAAGAAATTCCCGGGAGCCCGCGCGATTTCAGCGGGCTGGTCTTCATGGGCGGCCCGATGAGCGTCAACGACGACCTGCCGTGGATCGCGCCGACGCTGCAACTCATCCGTTTGGCGGTGGATGAAGGAGTGCCGGTGCTGGGCCATTGCCTCGGCGGGCAGCTCATCGCAAAGGCCCTGGGCGGCGTGGTGACGCGCAGCCCGGTGAAAGAGATTGGCTGGAGCCGGGTGGACATCGTGCATAACGCCGCCGCCGCGCGCTGGTTCGGCGGCATGAAATCATTCGACTCCTTCCACTGGCACGGTGAAACGTTCTCTGTGCCGCCCGGAGCAATGCGGATCGCGTCCAGTCCCTGGTGCGAGAACCAGGCGTTTGCCCTGGGGCCCCACCTCGGCATGCAGTGCCACGTCGAGATGACGCCGGACCTGGTACGGGCCTGGTGCGAAGATTGGGGAAAGGAAGTGGAATCGCTGGCGCGGCGCACGCCGTCGGTGCAGACGCCGGCCCAGATGATGGAATCGCTCGAGGAAAAAACACGGACTCTCAACGTGGTGGCCGACCGCGTCTATGATCGCTGGAGCGCCGGCCTCAAACGCGACTGAAGACGAAAGTGCCAGCGTAACCGCTTTGTCTTTGCGCCGAACTACGTCCCTATTTTTTCCGTAGAAGTGTCTGGCAACGGCGACGGCGCATCCTTCTGTAGTTCAAGCAGATATCCTTAGAGGCCGTTTCAAAATGACTGAAACGGCCCCCGATGTAGGGGAGCATGAGGGGAATATCCCCTCATTTCGTTACCATCTCTTACGCAATCGCACGCGGTCGTTCAACAGCGACGCAATGGCCTGACATGCAATTAGCCAAGCCTTAATTCTTCTCCTCGAAGAATCATCAATTCCGCCGGGACGAACAACAAATGAGCGGCCGATGAAGGCAGATTTAACGCCGACTTCTAATGCGGACTCTGACAGGTACTTGGCAACACGTTATTCAGTAACCGTTTTTCCAAACCTATCGTTTTGTTAGATTTGCTAATCGCCAGCATACACCGTCAAATAAGTCACAAACTGAATTGGGCCGTATTCGATAGGGACTGACCGACTGGCGCTAATGCCAGCCGGCGTCGACTTCCGGGGAATCCACCGCGGCATGGCGGTGTGATTAGAGGGGGAGAGTTGAACGGCGACACGCGCTTCGCGGCGGATACGTTCCTGTGGGGGCTGGGCGCAATTTGCCAGCTCCACCGCCAGCCGTTTGCGCCCCATCTCATCCTGCAGCAATTCGCGCCGCCTTATACCCTGGCCTCCCTTCAGGAAGCAACGCAGGCGTTGAAGGTCAAGAGCGGCATGCGTGCCGTTGCCGTATCTGTGTTCCACTCCCTCCCACAGCCGTTTCTGACGGTACTCAAGCCCCGCGCGGCCGGTGCGCAGCCCGAGACGCCGCCAGATTCCGAAGCCGAGCGACCCGCACCATTGCCGAATCGCCTGGCGGTGGTGCTCAAGTGCGACGCGGAGCGAATCCTCTACGCCGCGGAAAACAGCTCCGCGCCGGTTACCGCCTCGCTCAAGGACTTCGACCGCGAATACGCGGGGACGGTGATGCTCTGCGCGCCCGAGCCGCCGGCGCTGGGCGACACCGGCGACGCCCCGGTTCGTCCCCGCGAGTTTGGCTTCGGGTGGTTTGTTCCCGAGCTCTTGAAGCACAAGAAGATCTGGCGCGATGTGTTGCTCGCGTCGCTGGCAATCCAGCTCATGGCGCTGGCGACGCCGCTATTTACCCAGGTCGTGATCGACAAGGTGGTGGTGCACCAGACGATGAATACGCTCATCGTGATCGGGATCGCGCTCGCCGTGGTCATGATCTTCAGTGCGGCCATGAGCTGGGTGCGGCAGTACCTGGTGCTGCACACCGGTAACCGCGTGGATGCCGTGTTGGGGACGCAGGTCTTCGAGCACATACTGAGACTGCCGATGCGCTACTACGAGCACCGGCCGACCGGGGTGGTGGTCGCGCGGCTCCATGCGGTGGAGACCATCCGCGAGTTCGTCAGTGGCGCGGCGGTGACGCTCATCCTCGATTGCCCGTTTCTGTTCATCTTCCTGGCGATCATGTTCTATTACAGCTGGCTGCTGTCGCTCCTCACCCTGGCGATCCTGGCCGCGATCGTCGCCATCAGCTTCGCGATAGTGCCTTCCCTGCGCGCCCGCGTGAACCAGCAATTCCTGCTGGGCGCGCGCAATACCGCCTTTCTTACCGAGTACATCTCGGGGATGGAAACGGTCAAGTCGCTCCAGATGGAGCCGCAGTTGAAGAGCCGGTTTGGTGACTACCTCGCGAGCTATCTCGCGGCCGGCTTCAACACCCGCCAGCTTGCCAATACCTATAACGTCGCCGCCAATACGCTGGAGCAGCTCTTGACGCTGTCGATCCTGTGCGTCGGAGCGTGGCTGGTGATGGGAAACGAGGGCTTCACCATCGGCATGCTGGTGGCCTACCAGATGTTCGCGAGCCGGCTCTCGCAGCCCATGCTGCGCCTGGCGGGCCTGTGGCAGGAATTCCAGCAAACCGCGATCGCGGTAAAGCGCCTGGGCGACATCATGAACGCCCCGGCCGAGCCCTACTCGGTAACCCCCACCCGCTCGGCCGCGAGCCAGGGCCGGGTCGAGATCGCCGATCTGAGCTTCCGCTACGGGGAGAATCTCCCCTACCTGTTCGAGCACCTGAACCTGGAACTCAAGCCCGGCGCCTGCCTGGCACTGATGGGTCCCTCGGGCAGCGGCAAGAGCACGCTCGCGAAGTTGCTGCAAGGCTTCTATCTGCCCTCCCACGGCCAGATCAAGCTCGATAACCGCGACACGCGCGGCCTCCCGGCGAACGAGTTGCGGCAACACTTCGGCGTGGTGCCCCAGGAGACGGTGCTCTTCTCCGGCACGATCTACGAGAACCTGGTCCTCGCCAATCCGCACGCCAGCTTCGAGCAGGTGATCCAGGCGTGCAAGATGGCGGAGATCCACGACACCATCGAGCAACTGCCCGAGGGCTACCAGACCCCGATCGGCGAGCACGGCGCGGGGCTCTCGGGCGGGCAGAAGCAGCGCGTCGCCATCGCGCGGGCCTTACTGAAACGCCCGAGGATCCTCATCTTCGACGAGGCCACCAGCAGCCTCGATCAGGCGACGGCGGAGCAGTTCGCGCGCACCGTCAACCAGTTCAAGGGCAAGGTCACCATGCTCTTCATCGCCCATCAACTGCCGAACGGCCTGCAGGTGGATGAAGTGATCAAGCTCGGCGGGCATCAGACGCGGATGAGTGTCGTCGCCGGTGACAAGGACGCCAACAACTGACAGGACGATTCACTAAAGGACTATTGGCTAAGAGGAAAAGGAAAACCATGGCAGAGGCAAAGAATGCGTGAAATGGGGTCGGAGTCAATTTTGATTAGCGAAATGGCCGTGCAACGCCAGTCAGGGCTGATTTGCTGCGAAGCGAGGAGTGAGGACTGTTTATGCCGCGCCGAGCCAGGTTGAACTTGCCGGAGGTGCCGCTGCACATCGTGCAGCGCGGCAATAACCGCCAGCCGACGTTCTTCGCGGAAGGCGACTATGCGTTCTA